>OATU01000474.1_pt1 | contig 35236 bp, 35 predicted proteins | sample 1516711 | NCBI WGS metagenome assembly OATU01 (sample SAMEA2579971, study PRJEB22360) | human gut metagenome | biome: human gut; feature: human-associated habitat; material: faeces | place: Denmark | collected 2008/2010 | reverse complement strand
TTTATATCTTCTAAATTTACTGTATCAATTATAAATTCCATTTTTCTTTTCTCCTTTTATTCTCTTATTAAATTTTTTAAATTTGCCTGCAAGGCAACATCATAAAAATGTTGCATTTGTTTTTCATCAAACATTTTATAATTTTTATTTATCCCATATTCTTTACCGACAAGTTCATACTTTGATGAAGCTAAGGGATTATAGTTTAATAGTTCATAGTTTACATTTGGATCAAGCCCGACTAAGTAACGTACGATTGCTTCAAGGTTTTCATCTGTTGCTGTTATTTGTGGAATAAGCGGTGTTCTGATAATCACTTTCTTTTTATGTTCACTTTGTAAAACATAACGAATGTTTTCTTTAATGATTTTTGAGGAAACACCAGTATATTTTTGATGTTTTTTTTCATCGAAAAGTTTTAAATCGATATAAATTAAATCTAAATAAGGTAAAGCCTTTTTAATCAGTTCTAAAGATGTATAAAAAGAGGTTTCAATAGCTGTATGTATCTTTTCTTCTTTACATCTTTTTAGAATTTCAATAAGGAAATCCCCTTGCATAAAGGGTTCACCTCCTGAAAAAGTCACACCACCGCCATGTTTATAAAAGACTTCATCTTCTTTTATTTTGGAAAGTAAATCATCTAAATCGTATTCTTTACTATCATATTGAATCGCACCACTAGGACACGCTTTAATAACATCCGTAAAATCATTTTGATTCTCTTTAAAGTAAGGGCGATCATGATATTCAATCTGTTCATTAAATTGTTGGCAACATCTACAATGAATACATTTTGTTTTAAAATAAAGCACTTGTCTTGTTGTCTCTAAACCTTCTGGATTTTGGCACCATCGACAACGAAGGGGACAGCCTTTAAAGAAAACGGTTGTTCTTAAACCATGACCGTCATGTACCGCAAATCTTTTAATATCAAATACGAGCGCTTTAGATGCTTTCATAGGTTGTTCTTTCAATGATTTCATCTTGTAATTTACCTGCCAATTCAACAAAATAAGCGGTATAACCTGCCACACGAATCGTTAGTGATTGATGGTTTTCTGGATGGACTTTTGCGTCTAATAATTCTTCTTTACGGACAACATTAAATTGAATATGAGGAACTTTTAAATCAACGAAAGCGCGTAAGAAATTTTCAAATTTCAAACATCCTGTTTCTGTTTTAAAAAATTCCGGCAAGAATTTCATATTAAGTAATCCACCATTGGTTGTACATGAATTATTTAATCTTGAAACGGATTTTAAAACCGCTGTTGGTCCTTGTTTATCTCTTCCATAAACAGGTGACATTCCCCCATCTGCCAGTGGTTTTAAGGCATTTCTGCCATCAGGTGAAGCTCCTACGTTTTCTCCCATAGGAACATGAGCTGATACGGTATACATTCCCGTATGATAGCGACCACCACGATAGTTTGTATAATGTTTCATCTTATCTCTAAAGTATTTTGTCCACTTACTTCCAAGTTCATCGACCCATGCTACATCATTGCCATATTTAGGTACTTTATTTAAAAGCATGGTTTGAATAATTTCATATCCTTTAAAGTCTGCCTTAAGTGCTTCCAATAAATCATGTTTAGAAATCATTTTTTCTTGATAAACAAGTTCTTTGATAGCCGCTAAAGAATCTGCTAGATTAGCCACTTGAATCATTTGGATTCCTGATAGATTATACTTAGCACCTCCACGCGTAACATCTAAACCTTTTTCTAAACAATCATCAATAACTATTGATAGAAATGCTGTTGGTAAATAATCTTGATGAGCTTTTTCAACTACTTTTTCAGCATCCATCATTTTATCAATAAAATAATCAATTTGTTTTTGAAAAGCATTTTCTAAATCTTGATATGTTTCATAGGTTTCTAAACTTCCTAAATCAAGACCTATTTGTTGGTTTGTAAGTAAGCATCTTCCATGATTAAGTGTTAGTTCTAATACCTTATTAAAATTAAACATTGCAGCATCAGACCATCCTAAATTATTCCCATGAGTTGTTAGTTCAACACAACCAACAATAGCATAGTTTCGTGCATCTTTTTCTTCAATTCCTAAATCATCAATCATTGAATGAATAATTGCTTCATCATTGAAAAATTGTGGCATTCCACTACCAAGTGAAACGACTTTGATAGCTGCTTGCATCAATTCATGAGATGTATTTTTATTCAATCTAACAGAGAGGTTTGGTTGTGGTAATCCTAAATGCTCTTGTGCTTTTAAACAAAGTAAAGAAAGATCATTGTATATATCATTTCCCCTTTCGTCCACGCCTCCTATCGCAATATTAAATCCTATTGGAAATCCTGCAAAATATTTCGCACTGTTTTGATTTCTTAAATAAACAATTTGATTGAATTTCAACCATAAGCATTCCAATATTTCTAATGCTTTTTGTTGATCTAAAATTCCATTTTCTATATCTCTTCGATAGTAAGGATAAAGATACTGATCTAATCTTCCTGGTGAAAAAGAAGATGCATTCGATTCCATATGTAATATCACAAATAAAAACCAAAGAGATTGCACGGCTTCATGAAATGTTTCAGGAGGTCTTTTAGAAAGATTAAGACAAATTTTTCCTACTTCTTGAAGTTCTTCATGATTTTCTTGAATAATCAAATCATGATATCTTTGCATAAAATGAATTGCCCCTTCTAAAACAAGAATCGTACATTCATAAAATTCCTTTTGCTCTTCCCTACAATTCTTTAACTTATCTTTTGCCTTTTCCATTAATCCTTGTGGACCTAGTTTTAACCATAAAGCACTATCTGGGCAAATATGCCCTTGAGCATGATCTTTTTGATTAATTTTTACTACTTTACTTATTTCATTAATTTCTTTTCCATAAGTCCCTTTAATGGCATCTTCTAGAGATTTTCCTTTCCAATAAGGATAAATCTTTTCTCTAAATTCTTTGATATCTTCTTCTTTTACTAAAAACTGATCTTGCGGTCTTGTTGGTAATGTTTCAAATTCTTGGTTGACCCAAGAACATCCACTTTCAGGAAAGACCACACCATAACGTACACCTTTGGTACGATTTCCTACAATCAATTCTTCATCCTCTACAGAAATCTCTAATTCTTCTAATGCCACTTTTAAAGATAAAGCTCGTTTTTTAGGAATAGATAAATCTTCATTTTCTTGATAAACACGTGTAATGATGCGTGCTTGTTCAATAGAAGCATAACGTTTACTACTTAACATCTTTTCTTTTAAATCAGAAATTCTTTTTGATTGATATAAACAATTCATAACATGCCTCCTTTTATTGATTTTTATTATTACAAGGTCATTATAAGTTATAAAACAATAGTATTCAATAATCGTTTTATTGATTTTGCATAAAAAAAGAAATCATTAAATGATTTCTAATCCATACTCCATTATTTTTTCCTTAAAAGGACTTCCTAACTCTTGTTCACCAATATATCCAGTAAATTCACTTAAATGCCCAAAAACATAATTCCCATCCAAATTGAACTTTTCATTTTCTGCCACAAGATAACATTTTTTACTTGCATCCATGACTTCTTTTTTCGTAAGACCATCTTCAACATCATATGTGGTTACTTTTCCATCATGAATATTCATTCCTACTGTACCGATAAAAGAAAGATCAAAACGATAATTGTGAATTTGTTCAATTGCAAGAGTTCCAATAAAACCATCTTTAGCTCGATTAAAATGTCCTCCAATGAAAATAAGATTTACTTTATGTTCCCCATGTCTAAATAATTGCATAATATCAATCATATTTGTAATAATTGTAAGTGATATATTTTTTTGATAAATACACTTGGCAAGTTCTAAATTCACTGTAGAGATTCCTAAAAAAACCACCGTATTTTCTTCAATCAATTCAACTGCTTTTTTCGCAATGATTTTCTTTTGTGATAAACGTACACTCATACGTTCATCCACGTGATAAGCATGAAGGTTCTTTCTTACTTGCATAGCTCCACCATGAATACGTTTTAAAAGGCCTTCTTTTTCTAGAGCCGTTAAATCTTTACGTATGCAATCTTCTGTGACTTCGAAATCATTTGCGAGTTCTTTTACTTTTACTTTTCCTTCTGTATTTAATCTTGCCAGTATTTGTTCATGTCTTTCTTGTTGAAGCATTTTTCCTACCTCTCTTTTATGACATTTTAACATATTCAAAATATCTTGAAAATGAGTAACAACACCCTTCAACTTGATAAAATATGCAAAAATACATTTTTTATCAAGTTATAACTCTTTTTCATAAAAAAACAAGGACTACAACGAGTCCTTATTTATTGGCAAGACAATCTTAAAGGTTGTACCTTTACCTAATTCACTTTCTAAATGAATTGTTCCTTTATAATATTGAACAATGTGTTTTACAATTGCAAGTCCAAGACCTGTACCACCTGTTTCCTTATCACGTCCTGCATCACATCTAAAGAAACGTTCAAAGACACGTCCTTGATCAATAAGTGAAATACCACGACCTGTATCACTTACTTCAATAATGTAGTCTTGATCAACAAGATAAGAATGAATATTTAAACTTCCTTTTTGTTTATTGTATTTTACTGCATTATTGATCAGGTTATTCATTAATTGTTGGACATGTTGATGATTTGCGAGATATGTTTGTGGTGTTAAATCACATGTAACTTTAATTTCTTTCTTTTCAATTTCAACTTTTAATGATTCTAAAATATCATCGACAATTGGTTGAAGATGAACAGGATGTTGTATAACTTCAATATCTTTATTTTCAAGTCTTGAAATCATTAAGATATCACTGATAAGGCTTGACATCTGATCAACTTCTTTTTGAATTTTATCCAATGCTTGTTTTCTTGCTTTTGGATCATCAATCATTCCCGTTTGAAGAAGTTCACTATAACCACGAATAGATGTCATTGGTGTTTTTAATTCATGAGAAACATTTGAAAAAAATTCTTGACGCATTTTTGTAGCATTAACTGAATCTGTGATATTGACAAAAAGTAAAGTCACTCCATATTCTACTTTAGCAAGATGGCAATCATAGACTTCTTCATCTTTTTTTAGAGTAACGATTTTAGGTTCTACACCGATATTTTCTAATTGATCTATAATTTGGTGATCGAAGATAAAATCTTGGATAGGTTGATTCACTTCCATTTTATCACTAAAAAGTTGTTTAGCTTTTTTATTGACCATAAGTATTTCATAATTTGTATCTAATAAAACGAACCCTTCATTCATTTTATCAAGAATACTATTTATTTTTAATCTTTCATTTTTCAAAGTTTTTAGTGTTTTTCTTATTGTATCTGCTTGTTCTTTAAGTTTTGTCGCAATAACATTAAATTCATCATATTGATAATGATCAAAACTTAAATAACGATTATCATTGATTTTAGAAACCTCTTCACTAATTTCTTCTAATGGTTTAGTAAGTGTTCTAGAAAAACGATAAGAAAGAGCTAAAGCAACACATAATGATAAAGCAGCACTAATAAATAATGGTTCTAAAAGTGGTCCTATATTATCAAAGATACCATTATAAGGAATCGCAATACGAACAACATAACCACGATGATAATAAGCCACATACATCATATTCTTTTTAACAGTTGAAGAATAACGTGTCGCATAGCCAAACTGATCACTTAAAGCTTCTTTAAATTCACTACGTCCACTATGATTTTCTTGAATCCCCTCTTTATCACTATCCGCTAAGACATTTCCATCTTTATCAATAATTGTAAGACGAGTATCTTTTGTATAAGCTAAATCATTAAGTTTATCTACTTGATTATCTAAAGGTTTTTGATAATCAATTTGATTTTCTACAAGCTTTACCGTATAGTACATATCTTTTCTTGTTGTTTGCATCATTTGATCTGATAAAATAACCATCGATACACTTGAAGAAAATAATAATGTTACAATTAAAACTGTCGCAAAATATTTAAATAACGCTTTATTCATTTTTATTTCACTTCCTCAACGAATCGGTATCCTACGCCCCTGATTGTCTTAATATATTTATTTCCATCATCATCTAATTTTGCTCTTAAAGCACGAATATGAACATCTAAAACTCTTGATTCCCCAATAAAATCATAACCCCAAATATGATTTAAAATTTCATCTCTTTCTACTACACGACTATGATTTTCAATTAAATAAAGAAGTAATTGATATTCCTTATTAGTAAGTTCCATGACTTGTCCATTATGAGTTACCATTCTTGTTTGTTTATCAATTTTCAATGTATCACTTTCAAGTATTGGTGTTGTTTTTGGCGTGTGTCTTCTAAGCAAAGAACGCACTCTTGCTTGTAATTCTAAAACTCCAAAAGGTTTTGTCATATAATCATCACTACCACTATCTAATCCATTGACTTTATCAATTTCTCGATCTTTTGCACTTAAAATAAGTATGGGCATTTCTTGATCTGTTTCTCTAATTTTCTTGATGGCATCAATTCCTGAAATACCCGGCAACATTAAATCAAAAACCGCTAAATCCACTTGATCATTTTCCATACTTTTTAAAGCATCTAAAGCATTAGAAAATTGTTTAACATTATACCCTGCACTCGTCAAAGCCAAATCAATAATTTCTCTAATATTTTCATCATCTTCTATAACATATATACATTCTTTCATCCTATTCACATCCTTTACATTATCTTAACATAGTAAATAAGTAGTTATGTTAAGTTTAGGTTAAAAGTTGATTAGAAATAAAAGAACTTATACGATGTATAAGCTCAAACGGTTATTTGTCAAAAATCACTTTTAGATGTGCATAATCTTCAAAATATTCAACATTCATATCTTGATTTATTTTATCAATGTTATTTTCTTTATTTTCTACAAATAAATCTAATTGAACATATGCTTCATGTTCAATCAATTTTATTTCTAAATATGTTTTATCTGATTGTTCAAAAAAATTGGAAATAGTATTAATTATTTTATCACAATTATTAAAATCTTTAAAAAACGAATCATTTCCGATATTTATCAATAATTTTACTTTTGTATCAAATTGAGATTTTATTAGGAAAATATAATCATTCAATAATGTATCAAATATATAATTATTTGTCATGATATTTGTTTTCTCATCTAACAAATCATAAAAATGCTCTACCTGACTTTTTGCATCTTCATATTTTTGATCATCTATATTATTTTCTATCAAAATCAATCCATATCTTAAAGAATGCTGTATTTTCATAACATTATCATGAAGATAATGAACTAAAGACTTATTTTTTTCTATGTATTCCAATTCTTTATTTTTTAACACATATTCTGTTTTTTCATTATATAGTCGTGTCATATGTATAAATAAAATACATACCACAAAAAATAAAACTAGCAATAATAATAAAACCACATAGATATCATCAATAGTTATTTGCATATGTCCTATATCATTCAACAAAATAAAGTATATTCCAAAAATCAATACCATTGTAATTGTTAATAAATATTTATTTTTTTCAATAATTGTATCTTTTATTTTAGTTTTGAAATAATTCAATACAACAATAAGAACCAAGAAAATAATTCTTGCTAAAAAAATAATAGGTAATCTATATAGTTTTAGAATCTTGGTCATATCATAGTTTGTTATTATTTTAAAGAAAAATAAAACTATAGTTGAAGTAAAAACAGATATCCATGTAAATAATATACAAGGAATAAAATTATAAAATTTAACTTCCTTTTTTACAATAGAAACAATTACAAAATTAGTAATTGCTAGTACATATGCCATCTCATTGCCAAACAAATCGTAAGTTTGCATAATTTCCATAACAAAGAAACTAATTATCGATGAAATCAAACAATATCTGTTTTTTTGTTCAACATCACAAAAAACACCTATGAAAATTGCGCCTAATAATACTTCTAAATAATCAAAAAATAAATACATCATTTTAATAAATACTCCTTATATTTTTTTAATACATCTTGTCGATATTTTTTTCCAATCTTTAAAGTAATGCCATTATTCAATATCATTTCTTCTTTGTAAATCTCTTTGACCCAAAACAAATTGACCACATATGATTTATGAATTCTTACAATATTGGTAGAATTTATAAATAACATCATTTTATTAAAAGAACTTGAATATTTATAATCATCAAATGATGTATGAATCGTAATTTCATGTAAAAATGATTCTAAATAAATGATATCTGATAATTTAATAGATGTTTTTCTATCGTTAAAATCAAAAGTAATAATTCTATGATTTTTATTAATATAGTTTTGAATTAAACTACATGTAATTTTTATATCCCTATCAAAATTATCTTTTCTAATAAAGTAAAAAGGTTGTACAATTAAGGAATCAAAAACCATATCATTCAACGCTGAAACAAATATAATAATTGCGTTAAAGTTATTCTCTCTAATTTTTTCAGCAATCTTTATTCCGTTTTCCTCTTTTAAATCAATATCCAAAAAGAAAATATCTCCTTCTTCAAAATATTGATATTCAAAATTACTTGATATGCATTCTATGGAATAATCGATAAAAATATTTTTAAAAACATCATAAACAATATCTTTTATCTTTTTTGCAAAAGTTTGATCATCATCCACTATCTTTATTAACATCTATATCCCCCCTCTTTCCTCTAAAATACAACTATGAAAGAAAGTATAGCATATCATTATTATTTGTGGTACTTATCTTTAATTTCCTTGACATAATGTATTTGATCATTGAATTCTAACATTTCATTAACACAGTTACTTAATTCATTTTCTTTTTTCAAATGTTCTAGACAGATAATTCTATAATAAAGACACATAATATACCTTATGTCTTTTTGCTGAATTGTAGCCTTCTTTGACAATTCAAAGGCTTCTTCATATTTTTCATTTAAAACTAAATACATTATTTTAAAAAGTGGATTTTTGACTTTGTTATCCAGTTTAGGATTATATAATTTCAAATATTCATCTTTTTTATTTAAGTTGTAATAATATTGTAATTTTACAGTGTACCAATGTCTACTTTGTTTTTCGTCAAATATCACTTCACTATTTTGTTCTACAAAATTTTGATATTCTTCTTTATAATTTGAAATTTCTAAAAGATAAATATATATCGTCATTAAACAATCATTAATAGATTTATTATGAATTTTATCTATTGCTTCTTTTACTGTAAATAAATTCTTTTCTATATTTTCACTTTTCAATAATAGCTTTGGAATATTTATTATATAAATATTCATCACAATTCCAAAAAAAACAATTAAAAGCAAAGCATATATTACTACTCTTTCTAAATGATTAATATTCATAATTACAATCAAAAAAGCTAATAAATAGTACGCCAAAATAATTAATCGATAACTTAAAACTACCTTATTCTTCATAATTTTCTCCTATTTAGAAAGATATAAATCTAATGGTGCTTTTGTATGTTCAACAACATAACCACTACCACCACGATTTTTGACATCTTCCACAACAGTTGTCATTAAAATAGGTTGTTTTTCATCTGTCGTCATGATTGTAAACCAACCAAGTTCTGTTCCTGTTGTATCACTTTGACTTTGTTTAATTTCTGTCGTTCCTGTTTTTCCTGCAAGAATGACATGATCATGATAGATGGCATGTCCTGTTCCATTTTCATCCACAATGACATTAATAAGATCTTCTTTTATTGTTTTTGTTGTCTCTTTTGAAAAAACATTTTTAATCCATGTTTTTGTTTGTCCTTGAACTATATGTGGCTGATAAATTGATCCATTATTAACAAAAGCACTATAGATACTTGCAAGTTGAAGTGGATTCATCAGAATTTGTCCTTGTCCATAACCACTATCTGCAATTAATTGATTGCTTACTTTTTGATTTTTATTGATATACTGGCTTTTATTTAAAGCAAGCTCAAAAGGAATCTTTTCACCAATCTTTAAGTTTTTATAGTAATTAAATAAATTCTCTTTTCCAATATTCAATGCACTTCTAGCAAAGTAAACATTATCTGAATACGTAATCGCATTCTTTAAATTATTAGGTGAAGGAGCATGTAATGTTGTCACATAATAATTACCCCAGCTTGAATCCTTTTGCCATTTATCCTTAGCCACTAAATCTTTATCAGGATCAATGGCTTTTGTTTCTAACCCAATAGCTGCCGTAATAGGTTTCATGGATGACCCCGGCGTATATGTTTGTTTATAACGACTCATCAATGGTTGGTTGACATCATTATTTAATTCATTCCATTTATCTGTTGATAGTCCTAAAACAAAATCATTACTTGAATACGATGGTGTTGAAACAAGTGCTAAGACTTCTCCTGTTTTTGGATTGAGAGCAACAGATGCACTTTTATCATTTTGATACTCATTATAAAGACTTTGTTGTAAATCAATATCGATTGTTAAACGAATATCTTTTCCATCTTTCGCTTCTCTTTCTGCAACTGTTTTAACGATGTTATTATTTTCATCAACAATATCAATTCTTGCACCTACTTCTCCTCGTAATTGTCTTTCATAAGCAGCTTCTATACCACTTTTCCCAATAACTGAACTACTTGTATAACCTTCATTTTTATGTTTTTTTAAGTCTTTTGAATTTACATTTTGTACATAACCAACTAAATGAGACGTTATTTTATCATACGGATATATTCTTGAGGAAATGCTATTAATTTTAACTCCACCTATTTTTAAAATTCCATGATGAATGAGCTTATCTTTTCTCTGTTCTGAAATATTTTTGATAGGCACAAACGAATCATCATTGATCCAAGATGCATTCATTTTATTTTGAATGGTTTCAATGTCTGTTTCTAAATATTCTGCTATTTTTGAATAATCATTTTCACCATTAAGTTTTCCTCTGACAAGCCCAACTGAATATCCATTACCTTGTTTAGCTAGATATTTACCATTTCTATCTAAAATGTATCCTCTAAAAGGCTGTGTAGTTGTTACTTTAATTTTGTTCTTATCAGAAAATTCATCAAAAATAAGTTCCTTATTGAATTGAATCTTTTCATCTTTGATTCCTATTTTATTCTTATATTTGATTTTTCCTGCTATGGTATCCATAGATATTTGATATTTAATTATATTATCCTTTTCATTTAATACTTTTATTTGAATATTTTTTGCATCAATAACATCATAAATTTCTTTATGTTTTTTAACAAAATATTTTTGTGTAGGAGTATAGACAGTCTTTTGATCCAACATTTGATACATTTGTTTATAATTTCTGTCATTTAAAAATCCAAAATATTCTTTTACAACTTGTTCATTACTCTTACCTTGGTTAAAAACAAAAAACACCGTTGTAATTAACAACGCACAAGTTATTAAACCAATAAAAACATTTCTTTTCCTATTCATATGATAATCCTCCCTAATTGTCATAATTATACATTCTGTCAAATAGCAATTATATGCTTTCTGCACAAAAAGCTCTTTATTTGCATAAACAACTTTTTAAACAATCTTTTTGTTGTATTGATTTAGAAACTATCATAAACTATAATATAAATGAAAAAGGAATAGTCATAAACGACTAACCTTGGATTTTATTTGAGAAAAAATAGCTACCTCGATGTTCGCCAAACCCGTGTAAGGTAGCTTTTTTTGTATTATTTTCGTTATATATAGAAGTATTTATAGCAAACTATAATTTTTTCATGACGATAAATGTATAACTGATACAAAATATGAATTTAGATTTCAAATTTTTCTTAATAATTTAAGAAAAACAAGTAAAAATCAAAGAAAACCACTCAAAATATTAAATTTCTTTACATCTTTTCTTACCTAATTATTATTAATTTTATTCGTAAGTTAAGTGCAATTTTATTTTTGAATTACTTTTCAAACTTTCTCCTTCCATCAATGTATAAACATTTTTATCTTTTAACCTTTTTTCTGAAATAAAATAACATTTATAATTAGAAAAATCCTCATTTTCTAATAAATTAATTTTAGATATTGTTTTTGGTTTTGAGGTATTTATATTGCTAGAACAATCAAGATAAATACATGTATCTTCATCGATTAATTTCAAAGTTATTTTCCCTTCGTCAGCACTATAACCTTTAAATATATTTTTTATATCAAAATGGTTATTGATTTCGTAACTGCCTAAAACATCTTGAATAATTTCACCATCTTTTTCATATTGAAAATAAAATGTTATATTATTGACATTTTTTGATAAGTAATGATATTTTGCATAATAAGTTGAAGATACATCATCTTGTTTTAAAGATAAAACAGCATCTTTTTCTAAAAACATATAATGAACAATACTTATACCAAAGGCAACGATAAAAAGAACAAAAATATAAAATAGCTTCTCATTCTTTTTAGCTATATGTCTACGAATTTGACCTAGCATAATAATACCTCCTTATATTTTTATTATATAGAAATCAATCATCCTTTTAAATCAAATAAAGAAAAAACCTCTCTAAAAGAGGTCTAAATTAATCGCGTATTGTTAAGTTTTCCTGTTTGATTAAATTCAATCCATTCACAGATATTAACAACATGATCACCAATTCTTTCAAAGTATTTCGCAATCATTAAAAAGTTGATTGTTAAATCACCTTTATCATTTGATTCTTTAATCATTTGAATAATATCTTTTTTTACTTGATCAAATAATTCATCCATTTTAATATCCATCTTCTTTACTTCTAAAGCATGTTTTAAATCATGTTGATGGAATGCATCCAAGGATTCTTTAACCATTTTAGTCGCAATTTTTGCCATATCTTGAATATGTCCAATCATTAAGAAACTATCCATTTCTTTCATTTCTAAAATCAATTCAGCAATATCTGCACTTTGATCCCCAATTCTTTCTAAATCAGTAACTACTTTTAAAGCAGTAGAAACATCTCTTAAATCAGAAGCAACTGGTTGTTGTTTTAAAATCAAAGATAAACATTTTGCTTCAATCGATCTTTCCACATCATTAATTTGTTTATCTCCATGAATAATATCTCGAGCAAGTTCATAATCTTGTTCCTTAAATGCTGTAACACAGTTTTCAATAGCTAAAACAACAAGATGACACATTCTATCTAAATCAACATGCATCTTATTAAGTTCTTGATCAAATTGACTTCTTGGCATCCTTCTTTCCTCCTATCCAAATCTACCAGTAATATAATCTTCAGTTCTTTTATCTTTTGGCATACCAAAGACATCTTTTGTTGGTCCATATTCTACCATTTCTCCAACTAAGAAGAAGGCAGTATAATCAGCAATACGACTTGCTTGTTGCATATTGTGAGTAACGATTGCAATTGTATATTGATCTTTTAATTGTAATAAAAGTTCTTCGATTTTAAGTGTTGAAATTGGATCTAAGGCACTTGTTGGTTCATCTAATAAGATAACTTCTGGTTGCACCGCTAAAGCACGGGCAATACATAATCTTTGTTGTTGTCCACCAGATAGTCCTAAAGCACTTGAATGTAAACGATCTGAAACTTCATCATAAAGTGCTGCTGCTTTTAAACTATCTTCAACGATTTTATCAAGTTGTTTTTTATTTTTAATACCATGAATACGTGGCCCATAAGCGACATTATCATAAATTGACATAGGGAATGGATTTGGTTGTTGAAAAACCATCCCAACTTTTTTTCTAAGTAAAGTTGTATCAACACGGCTATCATAAATATCTTCACCATCTAAGATAACATCCCCTTCAATTTTAACGTTATCAACATAATCATTCATACGATTCAACGTTTTTAAAAATGTTGATTTACCACACCCTGAAGGGCCAATAAACGCAGTAATTTTATTTTCTTTAATATCTAAACTGACATCTTTTAAAGCATGTTTTTGTCCATAATACAAATTCAGATGTCTTGCTTCTATTTTATTTTCCATCTTAATTATCCCCTTTATTTACATCAAATCTGCGACTGATCCATTTAGCTAACATATTTAAACCTAAAACAATAACTACTAAAACAAGAGCAATCACAAATGAAACTTCATAATTTCCTTTAGCCATTTCTAAATATAATTGAATAGTAAGAGTTCCCCCACTACTTAACAAATGTCCAAAAATATTTGTTGGTAAGATTGCGACAGAACCAGCTGTAAATAATAAGGCAGCGGATTCAGCAACGATACGTCCCATTGCAAGAATAACTCCTGTTAAAATCCCAGGAATCGCACTTGGTAAAAGAACTGTACGAATCATATACCATTTTGTTGCTCCAATTCCTAAAGCAGCTTCACGATAGCTTTTAGGAACACATTCTAAAGCTGTTTGGGTATTTCTTGAAATGATTGGTAAAATCATAATGGCAAGTGTAAGTGAACCTGTCAAAATTGAGAATCCTAAATGACAAACAGACCCAAAGAACAACATTCCAAATAATCCATAGATAATTGAAGGAATACCTGCTAAGACTTCTGTTGTAAATGAAATGATACTGACGAATTTTTTATTTTTTGTATATTCATTTAAATAGATTGCTCCACCGATACCAATTGGACAAGCAACAAGAAGTGTCACAATAACAATATAAAGAGTATTAATAATATTTGGTAAAATACCTACTGTATCATTAATAATACTTGTTGTATTTACTAAATAAGAAAAATCAAAGGCTGGTACTCCTCGATAGAGAATATAACCAATAATAACTAATAAAATAAATATTGAAAGAAATGAACTTAATTGAATAAGTGCATAAAGAACTTGATCACTGACACGTTTCTTTTTTTCTAAGATTGTATTATTCATCTAAGTCACCTCTTTTTAAAACATATGTTAAGACTAAGTTAATAACCATGATAAAGATAAACAGTACAAGTCCAATTGTGAATAAAACTTGTCTATGTGTACCACTGGCATATCCCATTTCTGAAACGATGGCTGTTGTTAAAAAACGTACCGAATTAAATGGAAGTGGAAGAGATACTGCATTTCCGGCTACTAACAAAATAGCCATCGCTTCTCCAATAGCACGTCCTACGCCAAGTACTATCGCTGACATAATACCTGATTTAGCACTTGGTACAACAACTTTAAAAATTGTTTGCATTTTACTTGCACCTAGAGCTAATGAGCTTTTACGATAATCATCAGGGACTGCCTTTAAAGCAGTTTCTGAAATATTAATAAGTGTAGGTAAAATCATAATTGCTAGTACGATAATGGCAGATAATAAATTGGCTCCACCCGTAAATTGATGTGTTTTAGAACCATGATAAATCATTAATTCTAATTTATACATCATTGGATTAACAATAAGAATTCCTAATAATCCATAGACAACAGACGGAATCCCTGCAAGTAATTCAATTGCTGATTTTAATATTTTTCTAAGTTTTACTGGTGCAATTTCAGCAAGGTTGATTGCTGTAAATAAACCAATAGGTACTCCTATACAGATTGCTAGGAAAACCCCTACGATAGAAGTTAAAATAACATAGGCAATCCCATATTGAGGATGAGCTGCTGTTGGCGCCCATGTTGTAGAAAACAAAATACCTGTAATTCCTTCTTTAAAAATGGCAGGTGTCCCTGAAATAATCATGTATCCTGTAATAGTAACAACTGCTAAAACAGAGATAATAGCACAGCCACGAAAGATCATCGCGGCTGTTTTTTCTACTAGGGATTTTGCTTTCTTATGGGTAATAATTGATAACTTTTTTTCCATAATACTTCCCTCTTTATTTTTATTTATTTGGTGTTACTAATCCAACTTTTTCAATGATTTTTTGTCCATCATCACTGTTGATGAAATCAAATACTGCTTGAACTTGTTTAGATTGTTCACTAATTTTTCCATTTGTAGCCATTACGAATGGTCTTTGTAAAGCATAACTTCCATCTTTTACAGTTTTTTCACTTGGTTCAACACCATCTAATTGAAGAGGAGAAACTGTATCATCTAATACATCTAATGAAACATAGCCGATTGATCCAGAAGTTTTAGCAACTTTAGCAAGAACAGCACCAGTTTCATTTAATTCTTGAGCATATTGACATTGTTCTTCAATTCCTAATAATTCTTCAAATGCTCCACGCGTACCAGAACCAGCTTCACGTCCAATAACTACGATTGCTTCATCTTGTCCACCTAAATCTTTCCAGTTAGTAATTTGTCCTGTATAGATTTTTGCTAATTGATCTTTTGTTAAGTTTGTTACTTTATTAGATTTGTTTGTAATTGTTGCAATACCATCGATAGCAACAATATTTTCTTCTATTCCTTTTTCTTTTTCTTCATCTGTTAAAGAACGAGAAGAATCTCCGATATCTGTTGTTTTTGAAGCAACTGCTTCTAGACCTGCACCAGATCCTGTAAATTGTGCTTCTAATTGTAAGTTTGGATATTTTTCTTTAATTCCTTCTGATAAGGCATTAACGAATTTTTCCATTGAAGTTGATCCGTTTAAACTTACCTTTCCACTAATGTCATCTGATGCACTATTTGATCCTCCGCCACATCCGGCTAAACCAAGACACATCATGAAAACTATTAAAACACTTAATACTTTCTTTTTCATTTTTTATTTACCTTCCTTTGTTTTCTCTTAAGATATTATTTATTTTTGTTTCCTTTTCTTAAGACACTCCTATCATAGTGTTTTTCAACACTTTCAAAAATCAAAAGAACGTATGGTTTATGTTAAGTTTATGTAAAATGAAAAAAGTCCATGTTTATAAACACGAACTCACTTTTTATTATTTTTTCCTATAACGTTTACCCTTAGTAACTCCTTTTTCTTCAAACATTCCTTTTTCTTCAAGTTCATTTAAAAGTTCTCTTGTTCTTCTTTCTTTAATATCTAAATCTTTTATAAGTTCACTTGCTTTATACCACTCTTTAGGTTCCATAAGGGTTAGAATTTTTTCATATCTCTTTTTTGTTTTTGCTTTTCTAAATATTCTAATACTTCTAAAGTTGTACTTACTTCAATATGACTATGATAAGGAAGTAAATAGTCTACATCTTTTAGGGTCATATTATTTGTAATCGAATAAAAATCTGCAGGAAATAAAAATTGTCCTATACCTTTAAATAACGGATTCTTTAAAATATCATTTACTTTTGAAGACTCATTCATAACCTGGCTCCTTTAATCAAATTTCTATCTAATATTATTTTATCCATACTCCCATAAAAGTACATTATTGATATCTCATACCACTATAACTATCAGTTATACAAAAAAGTGAGAACTACGTCCCACTATTTTCTTACATATTTTAAATATAAACCTAATTTCATTAAGAAATCACTTTGTTTTATTTATATAGAGCTAACAACTTACACTATCACGCATGCTATAAACTTTTCTCCACTAGCGTTTTAAGCCACAAATCATTTCTACAGTTGCTGGATCATAGTGAGAGAAAAATGAACTTGTATCTTTATTAAGTGAAGCAATTGTTTGCATATCTTCTTCACTTAATTCAAAATCAAAGATATTTAAGTTTTCTTGCATTCTTTCTTTTCTGACTGTTTTAGCTAAAGGAACAATTCCTCTTTGTACAAGCCATCTTAAAATAACTTGTCCAACTGATTTATTGTATTTGTTTCCAATTTCTACAAGTGTTTCATTTGTAAAAATACCATTTTTGCCTTCCGCAAATGGTGCCCATGCTTCTAATTGAACATCATATTTTGTATTGTAAATTAAAGCTGTATCTTGTTGATGGAAAGGATTCACTTCTACTTGGTTAACAGCTGGTACAACTTCTGTATCTAAAGCTAAGTCTACTAAACGATCTGGATAGAAGTTAGATACACCAATAGCTTTAATTTTTCCTTCTTTATACAAATCAATTAAAGCGCGATAAGCTCCATGATAATCTTTAAATGGTTGATGTAATAGAACCAAATCAAAATAATCTAATTGCATTTTCTTTAATGATTCTTCAACGGAAGCTTTTGCCTTTTCATAACCATAATTAGAAATCCATACTTTAGTAGTAATAAATAATTCTTCTCTTGGTACATTTGTTTCTTGAATTGCTTTACCAACAGCTTCTTCATTTCCATAAGATTGTGCAGTATCAATTAAACGATATCCTGCATCAATCGCATCTAAAACAACTCTTTTACATTCTTCTTCATCTTTAACTTGGAAAACACCAAAACCAACAACTGGCATTTTCACTCCATTATTTAATGTTTTGTATTCCATAATTATTCTCCTTCTTCAAAATTACATTTTGTTGTGGCAAGTCTTTGTAAAGATTCTTTAATCACTTTATAAAATGGTGTATGTTTATTCACTTTTTCAATTTCTTTCATTTCTTCATCTGTTAGTTTAAAATCAAAGATTTGTGCATTCGCTTCAATATGATCTAATGATTTACTTCCTGGAACAAGACCAAATCCCATTTGGAGATGCCATCTTAAAATAATTTGTACAGTTGATTTATGATATTTCTTTGCAAGCTCTACAAAGATTGCCTCTTTTAACATATCACTATTTCCATGTCCTAGAGGATACCATGATTGAAGTTGTATATGATTTTTTTTACAAAAATCATATACATGTTCTGCTGGATAATAAGGATGACATTCTACTTGCATAATCATTGGTGCTATTTCACATTGATCAATGATTTCTTGAATTTGTGCAACTTGGAAATTAGAAAGTCCTATCGCTTTGATTTTTCCTTCTTTATAGGCTTTTTCTAGCATCTTATAAGCATAAATATAATTATTAACGGGATGATGTAAAATCATAACATCGATATAGTCTACGCCTAATCTTTTTAAAGTATTACCGATTGCTTGATCATTTTCATAAAGTGTAGGTCCTAACTTTGTTTCTAAATAATAATCTTCTCTTTTTAATCCCGATTGTTTTAAACCTTTTCCTACTTCAACTTCATTTCCATAACGATTGGCAGTATCAATAAGTTGATAGCCATGGTTTAAGGCAAAAGCTACATTGTCTTCAATTTGTTTACCAAATTGTTGAATGGTACCAAATCCAAGTTGAGGGATTTGGTAGCCATTGTTTAAAGTAATAAAATTAGTCATGAATTTTTAATCCCATTAAACGTGTTTCGTTGGCAGGATCTTCAGGATTATGAGATGGTTTGTTTGTATCTAAGGCTTGCATTTCTTTCATTTCTTCATCTGTTAATTCAAAGTCAAAGATATCAATGTTTCCTTTCATTCTTTCTTCATTTGTAGATTTAGGTAAAGAAATAACTCCTTCTTGATAAATCCATCTTAAGATAATTTGACCGGCATTTTTGTTATATTTTTTAGCTAATGAAACAATTGTTTCATTTTCTAATAAATCTTTATTTCCATGTCCTAATGGATACCATGCTTCTAATCGAATATCATTTTCAGCCATCACTTTTCTTAATTCTTTTTGTTGAACAAATGGGTTAAATTCTACTTGGTTGACCGCTGGCATTACCGTCATACCATCTTTAAATTTATTCCATAAGTTCAAAGTAATATTAGAAATACCAATAGATTTGATTTTACCTGCTTGATACGCTTCTTCTAAAGCTTTCCAAGCTCCTAAATAATCACCATAAGGTTGATGTAATAAATAAAGATCAATATAATCTACTCCTAATAATTTCATAGAAGTTTCAATACCTTTTTTGGCATTTTCATAACCATAATCTTGTAACCATAATTTAGAAGTAATAAAGATTTCTGAACGATCAATACCACTATCTTTAATTGCTTTTCCTACATCACTTTCATTGCAGTAACCAGCAGCTGTATCAATATGACGATATCCTGCTTTTAAAGCAGTTAAAGTTGCATCATAAGTAGGTCCATCATTAGGAATCATGAAGACTCCAAATCCTACTGCAGGGATTGTTTGTTTATTATTTAATTCAAATGTTTTCATTATTATCTCCTCCAATTTCTATCTTTATTTTAATTTTTAATTCTATAAATGTACAATATCAATAGTGCATGTTAGTATAACTGGAAGTTATACTTGTTGGTTTGCTTCAATAATATCTTTTAGACTTACTTTTTCATGTCTATAACGAGCATTAGGATTGGCGTCTTTCAATTTTGTGATGATGGCCTTTGATGGACAGTTTTGTGCACATGCTAAGCAAAATTCACAAGTATTTTGTTTTCTTTTAGCCTTTTTATCTTCAACATAAAATAGACCTCTTGGACACACCTTTGTACAAATACCACAGCCAACACATTGATCAGTTACCATAATTTGTTCACCATTAATGAGTTCTGGATGTTTCACAAAGATTTCTTTGGCAGAAGCATGGAAATCTCTTCCTGCCTGTGTTGCTTTAGGAATTTCTTCTTTTTTATTTTGGATATCTTGAAGTGTTTGTTGAATTTGTTGTTCAACATTTTTATCCATTGTCCTTTGTTCATTCATATCAAAGGATGGTAAGTAATTATCTACCATTAAAATAGAATGAATATAATTTACATGTTTTCCTTTTTCTTCTAATAAACGTGCTATACATTCAGGAGCATCTGTGACATCTTTTCCATAAGTTAAAATCAAATAGAAATAATCTGTTTCAAATGTTGCCTTTTCTAAAAACTCTAAAACAATTTTTGGTGCTTCTCCGGCATAAACAGGATAAACAATTCCAATTTTTCATCTTTAAAATTTAAGTTTTCTTGATGTAAGACTTGAGGAATACTGATGGGCGTTTCTTCAATTTGTCTAGCCACATACAAACTATTCCCTGTACCTGTAAAGTAAAATAACATATTCCTTTCTCCTTTTAATCATGTATTTTATATTTATTAAGCCATTTTGCGGTCATATAATTTTGATGATCAATAATTTCACTATAACCTAAATCAAGTTGTTCTATTTGTTTTTTATCTTCTTCATCTAACTGAAAATCAAAAATATCTATATTTTCTTTCATACGCTTTAAATGTGTGGTTTTAGGAATGGCAATAATGTGATTTTCTAGATGCCATCTTAGAATAATTTGTGAAACTGATTTTTGATGTTTTTTCGCAATATCTAATAATATTGGATGATGAAAGATATCGCGTTGTCCTTCATTTAAAGGGCCCCATGCTTCTAACAGACAATCACATTGTTTTAAAACACATTTTTGATTTTTTTGTTGATAGAAGGGATGAAACTCAAGTTGATTGATCATAGGGTGTATCAAACTATTCATATAAAGATCCATGAATCTTTCTGGTGAAAAGTTACAAACACCAATTGCTTTGATTTTGCCTTGTTGATAAAGTTCTTCCATAGCTTTCCATGAGCCATAATAATCACCATAAGGTTGATGAATTAAATAAAGATCTAAATAATCAACTCCTAAGTTTTCTAATGATTGATGAAATGCCTGTAACGTATTTTCATAACCGGCATCTTGAACCCATACCTTTGTTGTCAAATAGATTTCTTCTCTTTTAAGTTTTGATTCTTTAATGGCTTCCCCTATTTCTTTTTCATTTTGATAAGAAGCGGCTGTATCAATCAAACGATAACCTGCTTCAAAGGCTTTTAAAACACATTCTTTTGTTTGTTTAGGAGGTATATGTAAAGTACCGTATCCTAACATCGGTAGTTGATAACCATTAGCCAAAGTTATATATTCCATATTTTGTTCCTCCATACATCTTTATTGTAAATTTCATAGAAACAAAAGTACAATATCAATAAAGCATCTTACTATAACTGTCAGTTATACAAAAAAGCTATCCAAAGATAGTTTTTTACCAAATATTGCCATAAAATTCCAACCTTCATCGTTTTTATCAAAGGACGTATTATATAGAAAAACAACTAAGGTCGCATTGGCAGAGCCATAATAATCAGGTGTTCCAACGACAAGTCCATCTGCCTCTTCAAACTTTTGATCATCAATCGCATTGACACAATCATCAAAGATACAATGATCTAATCTTGCTTTACATGACATACAGGCAATACATCCACGAATATCCTTATTTCCAACATACTCAATTTCACTTTCAATATCTTCTTGATCAAAGATTTTAACCATTTCATCGAGGGCAATCTTTGTATTTTTTCTTGGACGAGGGCTTCCACTAATTATTAATATTTTTATTTTAATATATGCATTAAAAAAGCACATTATCATTCAATTGTCTCACTATAACTCAAAGTCATAGTGTGTTATAATAACGAAAAGGACGTGAAACTATGATTGAATTTAACCAACTTGAACATCTTGTATCCATTGCGAAAAATAAAACCATTTCAAAAGCTGCTGAAGAATTGTTGATTTCTCAACCAGGACTTACAAGATCTATGCAAAGATTAGAAGATGATTTAGGACTTTCTTTATTTAATCGTAAGAAAAATAAAATTGAATTGAATGAAAATGGAAAACTTGCGGTAGAATTTGCACAAAATTTACTTGATGGACGAGAAGAAATGATTAAAGAACTTACAAAACTAAGTCAAAATCATATTTCTTTTGGTTCTTGTGCACCAGCTCCTTTAAGGGGTGTTGAATATGCTTTATTAAATAATACAGAATCCCAAATTGAAAGTACCCTAGTTCAAGATGAAAAGACATTAATTGAAGGTCTAGAAAAAGGAGATTATTCTTTAATCGTTTTACATCATCCTTTACAAGATAAAAAATATATTTCACAAGAATTTTTAAATGAATCTCTTTATTTATCTGTTCCCCCAGCACATCCTTTAGCACCTTTTAAAGAAATATCTTTTTCTGATTTAAACGGTCAAAGTGTTTTACTTCTTACACGTATTGGTTTTTGGAATAAAGTTTGTCAACGTATGATTCCTGAATCACATCTTTTATTTCAAGACGATCCTTCTGTTTTTAATGAACTTACAAAGATGTCCGCTTTACCTAATTTTAGAAGCAATATCACGATTCAAAGAGAAGAGGCAGAAGATAATCGTATTTTAATACCGATTACTGATCCAGAAGCCCATGTTCGTTATTATGCGATTTATCCAAAAGATAAAAAAAATTTATTTCAACCTATTATTAAACAAATCAAAGATATTGACTGGAAAAAGACAAAAGAGCTATCTAAATGATAGCTCTACTTATATTGTATAAACATTTTTTCAATTCTTTTTTTCATTTTCTCTTGTAAAGAATAAGGTTTAATAACTTTTACATGATCTTGCAACATCATGAGCCAACCAATCAAACCATCAGAAATAAGAACATCTTCTATAGTAAGATGATAGCGATTTTCAAAGTCTTTTTTAACAGGATGATCTTGTCCAAATTGATCAATGACTTCTCTTAAAACCACTTCATCAAAACTAATTTCAAGTGTATCCTTTTGTCCTGAAACATACATGTTTATATGATCAACTTCTTGTTCTAAATCAAATTGTTCCCCTTCTTCAAAAGGGCTTTTATGATTTCTTACAAGACGCATACGATCAAGACGATAAATAGAGAGTTTATCAGGACGTTGGTTAAAATAACCTAAAACATAGTATTTAGAATCTCTTTGAATCAATTTATAAGGAGAAATAATATAGAATTCATTATTTTCTTTATGATTTCCATGATTATGCGCAATTTCTACAAACTTATTTCTTTTAATTTCATAACTTACATATTTAAAATAAATATTTTTCTTTTCATGAATTGCTTTAATGACGGTTGTCATATTTAAAAGCAGATCATAATTTCTTGGTTGATTTTTTCTTGGTTGATTTTGAATACGTGAAAGTTGTTTGCTTGAACTTAAAGTTTGTAATTTTGTGAGTAAAGCATTCACTTCATCTTCATTTAAATCATTATTGAAAAGCACACTGTCCCATAGATATTGAAATTGTCCATCATTGAAAAATTCTTCATCAATACTATAACCTTTACGATGTTTAGTTTTAATGATTTCTTTTTGATAAACATATTTTGATAATTCATTAATATTTCTAATAGCTTGATAAACTGTTTTAACATCAACTTTAATTTGATATTTTTCTTCAAGTTGCCCTTTTATTTCAATAGCAGGTATATAATCTAATGATTCTTTAATAATAAGATATGTGTAATAGAGTCTGTCCATAATTTTCTCCTATCTTGCATAGTTAAGTGAATATGTCTTGTCTTTATGATACAACATTTCATAACGATATGGTGAATAATTATAAAGAGATTTTTCAAAGCGTTTAAATGATTCATCTATTGTAACAAATGGTAAGTGTAGATAAGCTTGTTTGTATTGTTTTTCCAATAGAAGAATAAGACTTGCATAGTAATGTGTTTGTTCATCACTTAACATTTTATAATTTGTCATTCCTAAAATCACTTTATTTAATTGATTCATTTTAAAAGTAAGTAAATGTCTTAATAAACAATAGGTTTCTAAATTAAAACTACTTTTATCTAAAATATAATAAAATAAATTATATTTATATTCGACCAAAGGACGAAAATGTTGATGAATAAGAATATTCATCATAATAAGATGATATTCCATTTCATTATAAGATAAACTACAATCAATATATCTTTTAATTGTTGTAAACAACCATAATTGAAGATCTTTTCTTTTATTCAATTTTCTTTTTAACTGAGAAACATCTAAACATTTATTCATTAAATCATAAATATCTTGTTGATAAACACCTTCACTATGAATTAATAAATATGTTTTTACCTCCATAATAGATACATCTGTCATTTGTTCATAACTTCTTGCAAACATCTTAATCATCCCCTTTTCTTTATCTTTATTATAGGGAATTATTATTTTTTATGATGAATTTGTATCTATTTTAAAGCCAAAAAAAAGGAGTTATTTAACTCCCTTTTTTTCTAAGAATTTTCTAATTTTTTGTGTTGCCGCTTTAAGTTCTTCTAAACTATAGGCATAAGAAACACGAATATAACCTTCTCCAGCTTCACCAAAAGCACTTCCTGGAACGCAAGCTACTAACTGATCATTTAATAGTTCTTCACAGAATTGTTCCGATGTTAAACCTGTTGATTTGATGCATGGGAAAACATAGAAAGCCCCTTGTGGTGTAAATGTTTTAAGTCCCATTTCATTAAATGTTTTGACTAAGAAATTTCTTCTTGCAAGATAAGCTTGTCGCATTTTTTCAATTTCTTCGTCACAATGTCTCATTGCTTCAATGGCACCATATTGAGCACATGTTGGTGCTGACATAATGACATATTGATGAATCTTTTTCATCATTTTAACAAGATATTCATTAGCAAGAACATAACCTAAACGCCATCCTGTCATCGCATAAGCTTTTGAAAAACCACTCACTAAAATAACTTGATCTTTGATTTCATCAAAAGATGCAATTGAACAGAATTTATGTTCATAAGAAAGTTCTGCATAGATTTCATCAGTTATGATCATAATTCCTGATTCTTTAAAGATAGGCACTAATTTTTCATAGTCTTCTTTTGTCATAAATCCACCTGTTGGATTACTTGGATAATTTAAAAGAATGGCCTTTGTTTTTTCATTGATAGCTTCTTTTAAAAGTTCAGGTGTTAATTTAAATTCATTTTCTTCAGTTAAAATAATGTTTCTTACTACTCCACCAGCAAGTGCAACACCTGGTGTATAAGCAACATAACTTGGTTGTAATAAAATGACTTCATCACCTGGATTAATAATTGTTCTAAAGGCTAAATCGATTCCTTCAGATCCCCCAACAGTGACAATACATTGTTCTGGTTTATAATCTAAATCAAATCTTCTTTTTTGATATTTACAAATTTCTTTTCTTAATTCTAATAATCCTTGATTTGCAGTATAGAATGTTTTTCCTTTTTCAATTGAATAGATTGCAGCTTCTCTAATTGTCCAAGGGGTTGCAAAATCAGGTTCCCCTACCCCTAAAGAAATAACACCTTCCATTTGATTGGCAAGATCAAAGAATTTACGAATTCCACTTGGTGGAATATCCTTTACAATAGGATTTACAATTTTTTCAAAATCCATTATGGAGTTACCAATAATCTTTCTGCTGCATCTTTATTATCATCCTCAACAAGTTTACCCATGTTTTTATATTGTTTTAAAACATACATTGTGGCAGTTCTTTCAATACCTTCAATGACCGCTAAACGACTATTTACAAATTTAGCAACCTCAACCATTGTTTTTCCTTTAACAATTAATAAAAACTCATAATTTCCCGCTAATAAATACATTGTATCTACTTCTGGAAAATTATAGATTTTTTTTGCAATACGATCATATCCATAATCTCTTTCAGGTTTCGCATTAACTTGAATCACAGCTGTACACACATCGTGATTTGTTTTATCCCAATTGATCAAAGTATGATAACCATAGATTGTTTTATTTTTTTCTAAATCTTTAATTGTCTTATCAACATTTTCTTCTGTTTCGTTTAAGGCGGCCGCAAGATCAACGACTTCCATTTTCGCGTTGTTTTCAATTAATGATAAAAGTAAATTTTCATCCATATCCTCTTCCTCCTTATTATGACTCTAATTATATACTAATTTAGAGGTAAGGTAAATTGAATTTTTATTAGAAATAAGAGGAATTGTTGCTTGTCTAGATAAGCAAAGTATTCTATAATAAAGATGAGGTGAAATTATGATTATACAAAGTAAAAAAGTCTGGATTGCGGATCAATTCACGCCAGCACAATTAGAATTAGAAGATGGAATTATTAAAGAAATATATCCTTACAATGAAAAAGAAGTTACGAAAGATTATGGAGATTTAAGAATTCTTCCTGGCTTTATTGATATTCATTGCCATGGAGCTTATGGTTTTGATACAAATGATGCTAATCCTGAAGGATTAAGAAAATGGGCAAAAGGAATCGTTGATGAAGGAGTTACTTCTTTCCTTGCGACAACTCTTACTCAAAGTGAAGAAGTTCTTACAAACGCGGTAAGTAATGTCGCAAAAGTCGTAGAAGAAGGTTATGAAGGTGCAGAAATCTTAGGTATTCATTTTGAAGGTCCTTATTTAAATAAAGCACATAAAGGAGCTCAACCTGAAGAATATTGTGTAAAACCTAATATTGAACAATTTAAAAGATATCAAAAAGCTGCTCATGGTTTAATCAAATATATTACTATGGCTGTTGAAAATGATGAAGATTTTACTCTTACAAAATATTGTAGTCAGAATAATGTAGTTGTAAGTATTGGACATTCTAATGCTACTTATGAACAAGCTGTTCAAGCTTATGCCCATGGAGCAAGAAGTATGACTCATGTTTATAATGCAATGACACCATTTACGCATCGTGCAAATGGTCTTGTTGGGGGTGCTTTACGTATTAGAAATATGTATGGAGAAATTATTTGTGATGGAAATCATTCTACTCTTGCCGCTTTAAATAATTTCTTTACTTCAAAAGGTCCTGATTACAGTGTTATGATTACAGATTCCTTAATGTGCAAAGGATTCCCTGTAGGTACTAAATTTGATTTTGGTGGACAAGAAGTTGTTATTTATCCAGATGGAAGTGCTCATTTAGTAGAAGCAGGTAACTTAGCTGGTTCTACTTTAAATGTAAACAAAGGATTAAAAATCTTAATTGAAGATGCTTTAGTTCCTGTTAATTACGCGATCAATGCATGTACATCAAACCCAGCAAGATGTTTACATGTTGATGATCGTAAAGGAACAATTGGCGTTGGTTATGATGCTGATCTTGTTGTTTTAGATAGAGATTATGAAGTTGTTCAAACTTATTGTAAAGGCATTGGGCAAAAATAATATTTTGAGATGCTTCATGCATCTCTTTTTTTCTTATATAGAAAGCTTTTTATAGTTATTTTATGGTACAATTATTTCAAAAGGAGGCGATTTTGTGTATCGTTTTTACGTATCAAGTTACGCTAAAGGAAAAGAAAAAGGTCTTTATGTATGTACTCTAGATGAAACTAAAAATGAACTTCATTTAAATAAACATATTCCTACCGAAGATTTTCCTTCATATGTTATTAAAAAAGATGATTATCTTTATGTATCTTTAAAAGATGCACGTGTTGGTGAAGGAGGAGGTGTCGCAAGTTATCATATTGAAGAAGATGATTTAAAACAACTTTCTTTTTATAATTCCCATGGTCGTTCTTATACTCATTTATGTTTAAGTCCTGATCAAAAATATTTATTTACTGCAAATTATCACGTTGGAGCAACAGCTGCTTTCCCTTTAAAGGATCATAAAATTGGAGATAAACTTTCAGTTGTTCACCATCATGGTTCAGGAATTGATTTACTTAAAAGACAAACAAGTCCTCATGCGCATTATGTAGGAATTACCCCAGATCAAAAATATCTTTATAGTATTGATTTAGGTGCGGATAAAATTGTCATGTATGATTTCAAAGATGGAAAGTTAGAAGAAACCTCTTTAAGTCAAGCTGTAAATCCAGGTAGTGGACCTCGTCATATGATTTTTTCTCATGATGGAAAATACTGTTATCTCGTCAATGAAATTAGTAACAGTATTATGGTTTACCAATATCATGATGGACACTTTACTTTGGTTCAAGTTATTCATTGTGTACCTCGTCATTTCCATGGCTTTTCAAGTGCTGCCGCTATTCATATGACCTCAAGCGGTAAACATATCATTGTTTCTAATCGAGGTCATGATAGTATTGTCCTTTATCGTGTTAATCAAGAAACTGGAAAAATAACTTTACTTTATATGGTACATACTGGAAAAGGACCTCGTGATTTTAATATTATTGATGATCGTTATATTGTCGTTGCTAGTCAAGAAAACGATTGTTTAGAGCTTTATACATTTAATGAAGAAAAAGAAGAAATTAAGCCTACAGGAAATACCTTAGATATTATTCAACCTGTTTGTGTGGCTTTATAAAAGGAGAAAAATTATGAAATACGAAATTGTTGGAGATACTCTCCCTGTTGTTATTTGTCATTTAAATAAAGGTGAAAAAATGATTAGTGATAGTGGTGCTATGTCTTGGATGGATCCATGTATGAAAATGGAAACAAATGGTGGTGGTGCTGGTAAAATCATCGGTAGAATATTTTCTGGTGAAACTTTATTTAGAAATAGTTATACGGCAAATAAAGATGGTTTGATTGCCTTTGCCTCAAGTTTCCCTGGAAAAATTGTCGCTATTGATGTAGAACCTGGAAAAGAAGTCATCATTCAAAAATCTGCTTTTCTAGCTAGTGAAGAAAATGTAGAAACATCGGTTTTCTTTAATAAAAAATTTTCTTCTGGTATATTTGGTGGTGAAGGTTTTATTTTAACAAAGATTTCAGGACACGGAACATGTTTTATTGAAATTGATGGAAGTACCGTAGAATATAATTTACTACCAGGTCAACAAATGGTTATTGATACCGGTTATCTTGCAATAATGGATGCCACTTGTAAAATGGATATCCAATCAGTTCCTGGTTTAAAAAATAAATTTTTAGGAGGAGAGGGATTATTTAATACAGTGGTCACTGGTCCTGGAAGAATTGTGGTTCAAACAATGCCTATTTCAGCAGTCGCAAATTCACTTGCAAGATTTTTCCCTCAGGGTAAATAATGAAGAAATTGTTTTGTTTTGATATTGATGGTACTTTAAGAACAACCACAGATCATCAAGTACCAGAAAGTACCATCAAAGCTTTAAATTTATTAAGAGAAAAAGGTCATCTTTTATTAGTATCTACAGGAAGAAGTGTTGATTCTTTAAAGAATACTCACATTTATGATACTTTTGCCTTTGATGGGTATGTATGTAATAGTGGACAAGCTTTATTAGATAAAGATTTAAAACTTATTCACAAAGAAAGTTTATCTAAGGATGTTGTTTTAAAAGCTTTAGAAGCTTCTAAAAAACACAACATTCCTTTAGCTCTTAAATGTACCCCAAGAATTATTAATATGGAACCCAATGAAGATGTCATTCGTTCATGTAATTATTTCAATAATCCAATTCCCCCTGTTGGTAGCTATACCAATCAAGAAGTAGGTGCCATGATTGCTTATGGTCCTTTAGATTATGATTATCAAGAGTTTAAAGATATTGAAGAACTTGATGTGATGGTAGGAGAAAGTAGTTATGCGGATATTACTATTAAAGGAATTTCTAAAGCAACTGGCATTGCTTATTTTATGAAGTTATGGAATATGGAAAGTTATGTGGCTTTTGGGGATTCTTTAAATGATGTTGAAATGTTTAAACATGCTTCTTTTTCGATTTGTATGGGACAAGGGAATAATGATTTAAAAAAATTAAGTGATTTTGTGACAACTTCTATTGATGAAGATGGTATTTATTATGCATGTAAAGAATTAGGCTATATCTAAAATAGCCTTTTTTATTTCTTCTAAGTTCTTACCTAATAAAAGCAAATCAAAGAGTTCTTCATATTGTTTGGTTGATAGATTTTCTAAAAAAATTGGATCTTCGTCAGGAAAACGAACAAAGAAAAGTTTGAGAGCATTTCTTCTTGCAATTAGTTTTTTTTGTTTTTCAAAAGAAGTATTTTCTTGATTCATAAAAAACCTCCTTCTTTCATTATAGAAAAATACATTTTTTTATAAATGGACAGATAGTCCAAAATACTTCTTTAAAATTATGTCCAAAATAAAAATGGTCTTTCGACCATTTTTAAATTATCTTAATTTTGTAATATCAATTAATGATGGCACACCATGTTTACGTTTTTCAAGTGAATCAATAAGTGCTTTTGCTGTATCAAGTGACGTATAAATTGGAATACCTGCTTCTACAGCAAAACGTCTAATTAAGAAGCCATCTTTTAAGTTATCATTTCTTGTTGGAATATCGATTACTAAATCAACTGTATCCGTAAACATTAAGTCAAAGATTGTATTTGTTTTTTCACAGATACGATTGACAAAATGTACAGGTACATCATGTTCTTTTAAGAATTTATATGTTCCTTCTGTTGCATATAAGTCATAACCAAACATATAATATTGTTTAGCGATTGGTAAGAATTCTTCTTTAGAAGAATCTTTAATTGTACAAATGATATTCTTTCTCTTAGGTAATTGAATACCTGTTCCCATGAATGCTTTATAAATAGCTTCATCTAAGTTTTTAGAAATACCTAAAACTTCACCTGTTGATTTCATTTCAGGTCCTAAAGAAATTTCTGCACCTTTGATTTTTTCAAATGAGAAAACTGGCATTTTAACTGCAATTGTTTCTTTTTCTGGAACAATTCCATAAGAATATCCTTGTTCTTCAATCGTTTGTCCCATAATAGCTTTTGTTGCAATGGCAACAATTGGGATATCTGTAACTTTTGAAATATAAGGAATTGTTCTTGAAGATCTTGGGTTAACTTCAATAACATAAACTTGATCTTCATAAACAATGAATTGAATATTGATTAATCCCACAACGTGTAATGCTTTAGCAAGACGTTTTGTATAATCAACGATAACATCTTTAATTTCTTGTTTGATTTTTTGTGGTGGGTAAACAGAAATACTATCTCCCGAGTGAACTCCCGCACGTTCAACGTGTTCCATAATACCTGGAATTAAGATACCATGTCCATCACAAACTGCGTCAACTTCAACTTCTTTACCCGATAAGTATTTATCAATTAAGATTGGATGTTCTTGGTATTGTCTATTAATGATTTTCATGAACTTTTTAATATCACCATCATTTAAGGCAATTTCCATACCAGCACCACCTAATACATAAGATGGTCTTACTAAAACTGGATATCCTAATTTATTAGCAACTTCAATTGCTTCTTCTGCAGTAAAGACTGTTGAACCTCTTGGACGATCAATATGACATTTTTCAAGAATTTCATCAAATCTTTCCCTATCTTCAGCAGCATCTACATCATCGGCATCAGTTCCTAAAATTTTAACCCCCATATCTGTAAGTGCTTTGGTAAGTTTAATGGCTGTTTGTCCCCCAAATTGCACGATGGCTCCATCTGGTTTTTCAATATCAACAATGCTTTCTACATCTTCAGCAGTTAATGGTTCAAAGTATAAACGATCTGCAATATCAAAGTCAGTTGATACTGTTTCAGGGTTGTTATTAACAATAATTGTATCGTATCCTGCTGCTTTTAAGGCCCATACACAATGTACCGAACAGTAATCGAATTCAATACCTTGTCCTATACGAATTGGTCCTGATCCTAAAACCATGATTTTTTTCTTTTCTTTTTGTGGTTCTACTTCGTTCACTCCACCTTGAATTGAATAGTAATAAGGTGTTTGTGCATCAAATTCTGCCGCACATGTATCAACAACTTTATAAGCTGCAACAATATTATTATCTTTACGCATTTGATGAATTTCTTGTTCTGTTTTTCCAGTTAATTCAGCAATGACTCTATCTGGGAATTGTAATCTTTTTGCTTGTTTTAATAAATCAACTGTTAATTCTTCTGTTTTAATTCTTTCTTCCATTTCTACTAAATGTTTGATTTTATCAATGAACCAAACATCAATTTTAGTAATTTCATGGATTTCTTGTTCAGTAATTCCTTTTCTTAAGGATTCAGCTACTGCAAAGATACGTTGATCATCAACATCTTTTAATTTTTGTTTTAATTCATCATGTGTTAATTTTGTAAAGGCATCTAAATGTAAGTAGAAAACATTTTGTTCAAGAGAACGTAAAGCTTTCATTAAAGCTCCTTCAAAGTTATTACAGATTGACATAACTTCTCCAGTTGCTTTCATTTGTGTTCCTAATTTTCTTGAAGCATCAACGAATTTATCAAATGGCCATTTAGGAATTTTACATACAACATAGTCTAATGTTGGTTCATAAGAAGCGTATGTTTTACCTGTAACGGCATTTTTGATTTCATCTAAGGTATATCCTAAAGCAATTTTAGCCGCTAATTTAGCAATTGGATAACCTGTTGCTTTAGAAGCTAAAGCTGATGAACGAGAAACACGAGGGTTTACTTCGATAACACAGTATTCAAAACTATTTGGATTTAAAGCATATTGTACGTTACATCCACCTTCAATATTTAAAGCTGTAATAATATTTAAAGCTGATGAACGTAACATTTGATATTCTTTATCTGATAAAGTTTGGCTTGGTGCCACAACAATACTATCTCCTGTATGAACACCAACAGGATCTAAGTTTTCCATGTTACATACGGTAATGCAGTTTCCTACACTATCTCTCATTACTTCATACTCGATTTCTTTCCATCCAGCAATACATCTTTCAATTAAACATTGACTTACTCTTGATAGACGTAAACCATTTGAACAAATATCATGAAGTTCTTTTTCATTATTTGCGATACCTCCACCAGTACCACCTAAAGTATAAGCAGGTCTTACAACAACTGGATAACCAATTTTTCCTGCAAATTCTAAAGCATCATTAACATGGTTAACAACGATTGATGCAGCACATGGTTCGTTAATTCTTTCCATTAAGTTTTTAAATTCTAAACGATCTTCTGCAAGTTTGATGGTATCTGTATTTGTCCCAATTGTACGAACATTGTGTTCTTCTAAGAATCCTTCATCCGCTAAAGCCATAGCGATGTTTAATGCATTTTGTCCACCTAATGTTGGTAAAATACTATCTGGTTTTTCTTCCATGATTAATTTTTTAACAACAGGTACAGTTAATGGTTCGATATAAACTTTATCTGCGATATCAGCATCTGTCATGATAGTTGCTGGGTTTGAGTTAATTAAAACAACTTCTACCCCTTCTTCTTTTAAAGCACGACATGCTTGTGTTCCAGCATAATCGAATTCTGCTGCTTGACCAATGATGATAGGTCCTGAACCGATAACTAATACTTTTTTTATACTTAAATCTCTTGCCATCTTATTTACCCTCCATCATTTTTTCAAATTCATCAAATAAAGCATCTGTATCTAATGGACCAGCACATGCTTCTGGATGAAATTGTACTGTTTTAATATTTTTACCAGTATATTCAACACCTTCGATTGTTTGGTCATTTACATTAATAAACCAAGGCTTTGCGATATTTCGATCAATAGAATCATCACAAATTACATAGTTATGATTTTGTGTAGAAATATAAACACGCCCTGTATTTAAATCTTTAACAGGATGATTTGCACCATGGTGTCCATATTTTAATTTTTCAGTTTTAAATCCATGAGCTAAAGCCATCAATTGATGCCCTAAACAGATTGCAAAGATTGGTAAACCACTTTCAGATAGTTTTTTAACTTCTTTAATGATTTCAACATTTTCGCTTGGATCTCCAGGACCATTTGATAACATCACTCCATCATAGTTTCCTTCAATGATTGTACTTGCAGGAGTAGATGCTGGATAAACTGTGACTTCTATATTTCTATTTGCAAGTGATTTAGCAATATTTTTCTTAGCGCCAAAGTCTAATAAAGCAACTTTTCGATCTCCTGTTCCTACTTTATATGGTTTGTCACATGTTGTTTTTTCAACGACACCTGTTACCTTAAAGTTATGTATTTTTTCCATGACTTCACTTAAATCATCATATTTTGTTGTTGTAATCATTCCATTCATACAACCTTTATTTCTAATAATTTTAGTTAAATGTCTTGTATCAATTCCTTGAATACAAGGAATATCATGTTCAATTAAATAATCTTTTAAATCAACATTTTTTCTAAAGTTACTTCCAAGTCTTGCAAGTTCATTTACAACAAATCCTTCAACATAAGGTTTTGTAGATTCTTGATCTTCTAAACATACTCCATAGTTTCCAATCAATGGATATGTCATAACAACTGATTGTCCTGCATAGGAAGGATCTGTCAGTACTTCTACATATCCTGTCATCGAAGTATTAAATACAAATTCACTGACAACTTCTCTGTCAGCTCCTACGCTTTCACCTTCAAATACGTTTCCATCTTCTAAGATTAAATAGGCTTTCATATATTGTCCTCCTTTTTTTGTTATAAAAAAACATATCAATTAAAAATGATATGTTAGAAACAATGAGAATATAAAAATGAGGTACTCGTATTCAATTGTAAGCAATCATATTTGACACTTTGTTGTAACATAGCCCTCATCTCCTTTTGTTCTTGAATAGTATAGTAGATTTGATAACATTTTTCAACACTAATTTATAATTTTTTATTATTATGTAATTTTATTTTATCAACAATTTTTTTAATATAAAAAAAGAGATTTTACTCTCTTTCTATGATTGAAAATACTTTTCTATTTCTTTTACTTCCTTTTCGAGAGTGTAAAATAAACTGTGTAAGTCAGGGGCGCGCGACCTGATGAACACAGTT
>OATU01000468.1_pt1 | contig 35435 bp, 25 predicted proteins | sample 1516711 | NCBI WGS metagenome assembly OATU01 (sample SAMEA2579971, study PRJEB22360) | human gut metagenome | biome: human gut; feature: human-associated habitat; material: faeces | place: Denmark | collected 2008/2010 | reverse complement strand
GATTTGCCACTTTGTTTATTCTTCCGCTTTGCGCGGAGGCGGCCCATCAAATCAATTTTATTGTACCATCCACGGCAGGAAATGGGAAGTCCCTCGCCGATCCATGTCCTGGCTCCGGATGCCTTTCTTTGCTGAAAATGGGTGAAAAAAAGACCGTCCTCCGGGGGTTCCCGGTGAGCGGTCAGGGTGTCGGTGTTCGGTTGTAAGTCCCTTGGACGGAACACAGTGACGCAGAAACGGCGGATTGCTCCATCTGGCAATCCGCCATTCCGCCTCGCAGAGCGCATGAATACATGGCCGTTAGGCTATGTATAGAAGTGCGCCCTTGGTTCCCAAGGGATTTTGCGCCGGTACAATTCCCTAATAAATGGGGATTGATTTATACGGTCAGTTTATAATTGTTAGATTCTTTAAGATTGAGATATTCTGGTGTAATGTATTCTTTGTGTCTCCATTCCAATTCTTGTAAATAGGTATCATCTTTCGTGCTGATATATTTGTCTGTTAGCTCGGTTAATGGGGCAACTCTTTTTACAACTCGGACTAACTTGGTATAAACCTTTGTAACACACTCTGGTCGTGAAACATATTCGCCTTGTTCATCATAGTAACCAGAAATTACAAATATTCTGCTACGGGTAATTGTTTTGCTTTTATCATTTCTAAAAGAAAAACTGGCTTCTATAACAGTATTTCCAGCGGGTAAATAGCTTTGGACATCAATGTCACTAAAAGGAAACGTTTTCCCTGATAAGTCCCCAGCTTCTGGAACATAAAACCAATAATAATGTTCGTGTTCTGTGACAATATCCAAGGTTTGTCCATACACCAGTTTTCCCGAAACTTTTTTAATGATAATACATCCACAATCTAATGCGGCTTGCGCAATCTTTAAAAAGTCCTCATATCCCAACCAATAGTTGATTTGTTTTCCCATTGCCGTTCTCTCCAAATTCCATTTTGCCACTTGCCTTATTTATTTCAATCTCTCGGCGGTATTGCGTTCCCTCGCAAACCTCGGCGCCGCCTCCCGGCGTTCCTTGTCTGGCAATGCCCCGACCAGCGGCGAGCATAGACCGCCAGCCCGTTGCTGCTTTTCTCTTGATTTTTATGAGCTGGACTTTACTTTTCTGGTCTAAAATAGTTTTGCTTATAAATGCCTTGTCTCCATAAATTTTAAAATTGTCTCCGTTTTTCCCGGAAATTGTTACCACAGAAGCAAACAGCTCTTTTGATACCCAGAATCCTTCGACTTCAGATAGGTGAAGATCTACCATCGAGATACCTGTCATCGACATACGGAAGAAAACCCTTTGATTTGTCACATAAATGTGCCCGCTCCAAGCACGATACCGGAACTTTCCTTCGCGCTCATGATATGCCATTGATCCACTGCTGATAAGTACCTCGCCATCATTCCACTGCAAGTTTGCCATTTCTCTTTGCCCTCCTCTTTGATCCTCGCCGGATGCCCCGACCTGCGGCCTCCCCGATAAAAATCGGGAATTTACATTACATGCAAATCGCGAAAAACCAGCGTAATATTTTTATCATCTACTTTTTCTATCCAAAATAAAGCAGTCAAATCACTTAATTCGCCGTTAAGAAGCACACAATCGCACATCACATCTCCGATAATATTTTTATAATCCAATTTGGTAATTGCCCATGTCTCAGCTATTTCACTTGTTACAGCATAATCAAAAATATCTATATCAATACGCTCCAATAACTGAGCCTTGTCTGGATGTGACAAGATAGATGTCACTTTGTAGTCTGTCTTACTGTCTGCTCCATACAACCGCTTTATATCATCCTTTGTGAACCAGGGCATACCGTAAGTAAAAACAGCTGCCTCCAATTTTTGGGGCGTCCAAACCCATAATGTACCATCTACTTCCTGTGTGTTGTCATATAAAATGAGTTCCAGTGCCTCCGCATATCTTTCTTTCGCCAAAAGCTCAAGCCATTCGACAACTAAATTTTTAATTTCTTCTTTGTTGGCTGTTATAGGTAAAGTTTCCATTGTACATTCCCTCCATCTCCTCTTTTGTCGCTTCCTTTATTCCTCCGCTTTGCGGCAGATTACCTTTTTTATTCCCTCCACGATTGCCGAGCCGACCACCAGCAGGAGAAGCAATGCACCGAAGCGGATGGCTAAATCTAAAGTCTGGTTAACCTTGCCGTGGCGGTACAGATCCAGCACATATGCCGGGTCTACCTCATAGTCCTCCGCAATCTGACGGAGCATGGCCTTTTCCTCGGTGGTTGTGTCCCGGATATACCCTGTGGGGAGTTCCTCGCCGGGGCGGAGCATGAAGTAATCGTCAAAATAGACGCAGACATAGGTGCCGTCCTCCAGAGGGGCAAGGTAATAGCGGTTGTAGTAGCCGGACGCAAGGGTATGCAGCAGGAAATTCCTGACCGGGCCGGTGGGATAGGCTACGGGAATGTACTCGTCAATGAAAATTGTCCGATGCCCACCACCTCTGGTTCGGTGAGTGTGTGCCCCTGCCTCGTTGGTGTCCCGCAGGCGCAACAGGGGGGCTTCAATCAAGCCCTCTTTGGTTGCTGTAACGGGAGTGTCCTGAAAATAGGCATCCTCCACATCGGACTGGGTATGTACCACGGAAACCGGGGGAGCGGGCATCTGTCCCTGTCCTGTTCCCGTCCCGGCCCATAGGTCATAAATCCAGCCGGTGGGGGCACACATCATCAGCCATGCGCCAAAGACGATTCCTAATGCAATTTTCAAAATAGATCGAAGGGAATATTTTTTGCGTTCCATGGTTGACTTCTCCTTTCTCTAAAATCATGGGGCATTGACCGATTTCATCACGGCTGTAACTACTCAACAAATAGGAAAATATTCAACTTTCCATGATGAACCCTAAAAGGTAAAAATCATCAAAAATATCTTCTAATGAAAAATCACAATATTGAATATTTCCATCCTTTTCTTCTTTCCACAAACTGTAACATTCTTCACAAGTACAGTATATGTCTCCAGTGGATTTCCTTTTAACATACAAAGTATTACCAGTTCCACAAACCGGACAAGGGAAAATCAAATTTTTTGTTACTTCACATAAGCAGCACTCTTGTTTTGTTAAGAATTGATAACGATATATAGGAATTTCATTACAACAGCAATTACCTTGATTATGTTCAATTTCTGTGCACGCAAATATAGGACTTTTTTCTTGCGATTTATTCAACTTAGGATATGGAATATCTGCCTTATTATATTTTGGACAAATAGGATTCATAAAAAACAAGTTACCTTTCTCTCTCACAAACTTTGATTTGCCACTTTGTTTATTCTTCCGCTTTGCGCGGAGGCGGCCCATCAAATCAATTTTATTGTACCATCCACGGCAGGAAATGGGAAGTCCCTCGCCGATCCATGTCCTGGCTCCGGATGCCTTTCTTTGCTGAAAATGGGTGAAAAAAAGACCGTCCTCCGGGGGTTCCCGGTGAGCGGTCAGGGTGTCGGTGTTCGGTTGTAAGTCCCTTGGACGGAACACAGTGACGCAGAAACGGCGGATTGCTCCATCTGGCAATCCGCCATTCCGCCTCGCAGAGCGCATGAATACATGGCCGTTAGGCTATGTATAGAAGTGCGCCCTATCCGAGTTCTGGGATAGGGCGCATTATCCGAGGAGAATCTTAAAAAGTACCGATATGAAAGGCTTTCAGAGATATTTCCTCGGATAATGTAACAACTATTTCAGGAAGTCCGGCAACACATTTTCTTTTTTACGCTCAACAGGTTCTTCTTTTTGATGCGAAAACCATTTTTCATTCCAATCCCTGATATGTCTATTCACAGTTCCCTGCGAAAGCTCAGCATATCGCTCAGTGGCAGAAATAGATGAATGGCCGAGAAAATTTTTAATCGCCACGATCGGAACTCCTGCTTCTAACATATGTGTGGCGGTTGTATGTCTCATGGTATGCGGGGTATAGCGTTTTTCCAGAAACATTCCGGGATGTCCTGCTCTTGCAAGGGCGATATATTTTTTGTAAATCTCTTCAACACAGGAAATGGTCATCTGTGGATGTGTCTGGCTGGAAAAGATATAAGTTTCCAACTGTCCAGCACGTCCAGTTTCTTCCAGATACCGTTTCAAAAGAATCCCACTGGGTTTGGCAATCACAATTCGGCGTGTTTTGTTCCCTTTTCCTGTAATCGTAAGCTTATACAGGTTTTTCTCTACAAAAAAGTCTCTAACCTTAAGGTCACAGATTTCCTGTGCCCTTGCTCCACTGGCGTACATCAAGTTTAAAAGCACCTGATCCCGGAATCCCAGACGTTTTTGGGGATTGGGAAGGTGAAGCAGGACTGAGACTTCATCAAGGGAAAAGGTAATTCTTGGTTGGATAGCTTCCTTTTTAACGGGAGTCCTCCTAACGGCATTGGCAAATACAGTTGCAGCTTCAAAATTTCTGTTTTGTGCGTAGAAAGAAAAAGAAGCGAGCGCCGAAAGCCGGAGATTCCTTGTGGATGCTGAACAGCCCCGTTCCGTTTCTATCCATTTTAAAAATCCGTCAATCGTCTCATAATCCAAGTCCCGGAACAGGATTTCATCGGCATTCTTCTTCTGAACCTGATAAATATACTGAAACAGGAGCCGGAAGGAATGCTTATAGGAGCGGATGGTATTGGGTGAAAGCCCTGATGAGAACGGCATGTATTCTGTAAAAAATTGTTCCAACAGGAGTGTAAATTCGGGGAGTTTATTTTTCCTCATATGCTGCCTCCGTGAACACGCCAGTAGCATAATCCTCAAACAGCCCCATGTACTCAGGGAACATGTCGCCGTTAAATTTTAAATATTTCTCTGTTTCGTCCATGTCATGATGTCCAAGATAGACAGACAGGAACGGAACAGAGTCGTCCGTAGAGCGTCCGTTCTTTTCCGCTTGCGCAAACGAGTGGATAGCAAAATAATGGCGGAAGCAGTGAAGGCACTGACCTCTGGAATGAGCTTTCCCAGGCACATACAGGCCGGTTTCCATTAACAGATTCCGAAACCGTAAATCAAAAATCCCTTTGCTGGCCGCAGCCCCTTCTTTTACGGGTGAAGGGAACAGATAACTTTCGGGTTCTGCTTTAATGCCCATTGCAATGCAGTATCTTTCCAGCATCTCTGTCAGGGTTTCATTCATCGGGATAGCTCACTGTTTATTATTTTTGGCATGGCGAATCAGTATGATTCCGCTGGAAAAATTGACATCCTTTACCTTGGCAGTCAGTGGCTCGCCTAAACGGAATCCGCACCCAAGGAGCATCCTCGGCAACATACAGAACTCCATATCCGCCTGTCGGGTTTTTGGGTTTTTGAGTTTTTATGCCTGTCACACCATTGGTCGGCACTGGATAGAAGTATCTGTATTTCTTCCTCCGAAAAAACATATGGCATGTAGCTGTCTGATGTTTTTGGACAGTCTGGCATAAAAACAACGTATCCCTTGTACTGAAGATATCTTAAAAATTTACGGAGATAACTCACCTTGTCACTGACGGTCTTGGGTGCATTGACCTGATGGAGTCTCTTGATCCATTGGTTTACAATCGCTTCCGAGATTTCTCCAGTGTTTTCTTTTGCCAACAGGGAATCGAACGTAAGCAATACGCTGCGTGTGTTCCGCAAGGTATCGTTGCTGATTGTCCCTTGATTGGTTTCGATGTAGTCTGCAAAATCTTGTTTAAAAATGCTTCGGAACTCTTTCATGACAGACTCCACCTCCCCTCTAAGAATTCGGCAAATATACCGGTCGCTTCCATGACCGGGAGGGCATACCCACGGAGTTGCTCCATATCTAATCTGGCATAAGAACGGATGGCATTCTGGTCTGTATGTCCAAGGATTTTTCTTACCGCTTCATAAGGGATGTTGTCATTGATCATGGAACTGGCAAGGGATGACCGAAAGGCATGTGCCCCCTGTTTGCGCCCGCCCGGTTCAATCCCGGCTACGGCAATGGCTGTCCTGGCAATCTTAGCGATTGCCTGCACGGAGATATGGCCGTAGGGAGGAACAATGCGGAGAAATACATATGGACTGTCATAGGCAGTACGTTCTTCCTGTAAATACCGCTCCAGTGCAACCTTTACGTCAGAAACCATTGGGAATTCAATGAAAACACCCGTTTTGTGCTGTGTAAGCCGGATTAGATTACTTTCAAAATCTAGGCATTCAAGCGTCATGGATGAAATGTCCCCACTCCGGATCCCCAGCCGTGTTGCAAGGAGCAATGCTGCATAATCCCGCTTTCCGTGTGGAGAACTCTGATCAACGCTGTTTTCAATTTTTTGGATTTCCTCTGCCGTGTAAACAGACGGATAAGGTTGCGGTATTTTGAAAAGAGGGACGATACCACTGTAATCCCTGTCTGTATTGCCGGATCGATACGCATACCGAAGGAATGTGCGGATATGCGAGAGATACCATCTGCTGCTGATTTTCAGGCAGGCGATACCTACATTTTGTGCATTCATTTCCTGCGGTTTCAAACAGCCTGTCTCTGTCATAGCGAATAAAAAGTAGTGGCCAATCTTGTCGTGAAGATGTATGGTACTTTCCTGCAAACCCTTGCGACGTCCCTCTTCAAGATAACCCTGCAGGAAGGCATCCATTTCCGGATTCAGTTCCTGATAGCTGCATGATGTTGAATTGTTTTCATTTGTCTGTTGATTCATGTTAAAACCTCCTGTTTCTTTGGTGGTTTTAACTGTAGCATATGAGTAAAACATTATCCGAGGAAATATCTCTGAAAGCCTTTCATATCGGCACTTTTTAAGATTCTCCTCGGATAATTGAATATCTCGGATAATTGAATATCTCGGATAATGCACCCTATCCAAGTTCTGGGATAGGGCGCAATTATACACCACCCAGAGGTTGGTGCATTGCGTTCTCCGAAGACTCCTTGCCGGAGGGCTGTGATTTGTGCGAGCAATGAGCCGAACGAATATGCTTGCATATTCACTCGGCGAATGCCGCAGCAGCCGACAGAATGTTGGCTTCCGCAGTCATGGGCTGCTCCAAATCAAACAGGGGACGCTACGCCGTCTCCGCTCCGCTTCGGTCGGTGCAGGGCAAACGTCCACTGGACGTTTTGCACCCCTGCGCTGGCTACCGCCAGCTACCCTTTTGTGGACTTGCCATCTGGGGACACCTTGCGCTGCAAGCTGTTCCCAGCCGACAAGTTTTACAAAATCTCTCTATACTTTGACGGTCGGGTAAAGTATAATGAAGTCAACAACAAATCAGAAATTTTAAAGATATTACACAAATTTTTTAGAAGAAATCTTCTTTCATCCTGACTAAAGTTTTTCCTAAAAATATAGAACATATTAGGTATACTATGCGCCGCAAGTAATCCTGTCACTTCTCTGGCAGCACATTTTTCCAAAATTTTTTTAGCATTATCAGCATATGGTTCTCTATTAGCTAATGCATCTATAATGATATTTGTATCAACCAATACTACCATATTTTTTCTCCCTTGCTTCTTCTAATTCCTTATCCGCATCAAAATCTGCCGGTAGTCTTCCACTGAACTTTAAAATATTCTGGAGTGCTTCCATTGCCTGTTTCTTATCATCAGACTTGTTAGATGACATTTCTTCAATATTCTCAAGAATATTAAGCACATAAAACATATTGTCATCTGGTATACGTTCTATTAACGCAACAGCACGTTCTTTCATTTGTGTCATCGACCACCACTCCTTCCTTTTCTTTTATCATACTGTAAGTTTTATCACATTGCAATTATTTATTTGCCACCATATGAGACTTTCCCCATATTTCATTTTGGTAAATAAATGCTCACTCCGCTACCAAATAAAATAATGCAATCCCCAGGCGGTGTCAGCCCGCCGTCCCCCCTCCATCCCTTTTCATACACTTGCAATAGACAGCACCGCCTCGGTGTGGCTCGCCATCTTGTATGTAAATAGCAAGAAAGCACAGAATGTTTCATAAGAAGACCCTCTGCGAGTGTCGGTACTTAGGGCGCAGGAGCTGATAAGCTCATGCACCCTTATGTACCGCTACATCGAGCAGCGGAGTGAAAACGTGTCTTCGAATGAAATATCTGTGCTTTCTTGAAATAAACTATATCTGGCGAGCCACACGCGTCCCTATTTACTGTATAAACATATTGGAGTAGCCCATCAGGCTCTCATCCACTTCTCTGGCACACTCTCTGCCTTGTCTGATTGCCTTGACTACCAGAGACTGTCCCGTATGCATATCCCCAGCAGTGAAAATATTATCCACGCTGGTCTTGTACTTACCGGCTTCTGTCTTGACATTGCTTCTGCCATCAACAGCTACCTTGAAAGCATCCGTTACATACTTCTGGCTTCCAAGGAAACCTGCTGCGATCAGTACGATCTGTGCCTCCAGAATCTGCTCGCTGTCAGGAATCTCCTTCATGTTCATTCTGCCTGTCTCAGGATCTTTCTCCCAGGCAAGCTTCACGATCTTAACAGCACTGAGATTACCATTCTTATCCTTAATAAATTCCTTTACAGTAGATTCATAGATTCTCGGATCATGTCCGAACATGGCAATTGCCTCTTCCTGACCATAATCTGTCTTGCAGATCTTAGGCCATTCAGGCCATGGATTGTTGGCAGCCCGATGATCTGGAGCCTTTGGCATCATCTCAATCTGTGTCACGGACTTCGCACCCAGACGGATAGAAGTACCAACACAGTCGTTACCTGTATCACCACCTCCGATAATGACTACATGCTTATCCTTGGTAGATACGAAATTGCCGTCCTTTAAGTTGGAATCCAGCAGACTCTTCGTTACGCCCTTTAAGAAATCTACTGCGAAATAAATGCCTTTGGCATCTCTGCCCGGTGCTTTGATATCTCTTGGATTGGAAGCACCACAGCACAGTACTACTCTGTCAAAACCATCTAAGAGTTTCCTGCTCTTTGCGTCCTTACCAATATCTGTATTGGTAACGAACTTCACGCCCTCTTCTTCCATGATCCTGATCTTACGGTCAATGATGTGCTTCTCAAGCTTCATGTTCGGAATGCCGTACATCAGTAAGCCGCCTATTCTATCGCTTCTTTCAAAGACTGTAACATTGTGACCACGCTTGTTGAGCTGATCTGCTACAGCCAGTCCAGAAGGGCCGCTTCCGATAACGGCTACCTTCTTATTGGTACGAACCTTGGGAGGCTTTGCACAGGCATAGCCTTTCTCATAGGCGTTCTCGATAATGGCATATTCGTTCTCCTTGGTTGCCACTGCATCACCGTTCAAGCCACAAGTGCAGGCATTCTCACATAATGCAGGACACACTCTGGAAGTAAACTCTGGGAAGTTATTTGTCTTTTTCAGACGGTTATAGGCACGTTCCCAGTTGCCACTGTAAGCCAGATCGTTCCATTCAGGAACCAGATTATGCAAAGGACATCCTGAAGTCATACCTGCAATGGTCATACCAGCCTGACAGAAGGGTACGCCACAGTCCATGCAGCGTGCTCCCTGTTTGCTCTGTTCCTCCATGGATAAGTGTGTATGGAATTCATTAAAATGCTTGATTCTCTCCTTAGGTGCCTCAGCCTTGGAGGTTTTTCTTTCATATTCTAAAAATCCTGTTGGTTTTCCCATCTCTATACCTCCGTTATTTCCTTGTGTTTGCATAGAATGCTTCAATCTGTGCCTGTTCAGCGCTTAATCCTTTTTCCTCCATCTGTACGATGGTCTTTAACATTCTATCGTAGTCATAAGGAATAATCTTCTTGAATTTAGGCAGGTATTCACCGAAGTTCTCCAGAATCTTCTTGCCTTTCTCAGAATTGGTCAGGGCAACGTGCTCCTGAATCATATCCTTTAATTCAATGACGTCATATTTGTTGGTAATCTCACTCATGGATACCATCTCTTTGTTGACTCTCATGTACAAGTCATTGTCTTCATCCATGACATAAGCAATACCGCCGCTCATGCCTGCTGCGAAGTTCTTACCTGTTGTACCAAGTACAACCACACGTCCACCTGTCATGTATTCACAGCCATGATCGCCCACACCTTCCACAACAGCGATTGCACCGGAGTTACGTACACAGAAACGTTCACCGGCCACACCGTTGATGAATGCCTTACCACTGGTCGCACCATAGAGGGCTACGTTACCGATGATGATATTCTCGTCCTGCTTAAATGTGCTTCCCTTAGGCGGATATACAATCAATTTACCACCGGAAAGCCCTTTGCCGAAATAATCATTGGAATCGCCGACCAGCTCCAGTGTCAGCCCCTTTGGAATAAAAGCACCAAAACTCTGTCCACCGGCGCCATTACACAATACCCTGAAAGTATCTTCCTCTAAGGTATCGCCAAATTTCCTGGTGATTTCAGAACCAAGAATTGTACCAAAGGCTCTATCCGTATTCATGACATCAACTTCAATGCTGCGCTTCTGACCTGTCTGGAGTGCTTTATCAAGTTGTTTTAAGAGCACTCTCTCATCCATGGTCTTCTCTAATTCAAAGTCATATACCTGCTTCGGATCAAATACCGCCTTTTCCTTTGTATAAGGATTGCTCAGAATCTGTGACAGATTAAGCTTAGGTGTCCCCTCCGGAAGCTTATCCTTCACTTTCAACAGATCTGTTCTGCCGACTAATTCATCCACTGTTCTGACACCCAGGGCAGCCATATATTCACGAAGCTCCTGTGCAATGAACTTCATGAAGTTCATAACATATTCCGGCTTGCCCTTAAAGCGCTTACGAAGCTCAGGATTCTGTGTTGCAATACCTACAGGACAGGTATCCAGGTTGCATACACGCATCATGACGCAGCCCATTGTTACAAGCGGAGCAGTTGCAAAGCCGAATTCCTCTGCACCAAGCATAGCTGCGATTGCTACATCACGACCGCTCATCAGCTTACCATCTGTCTCGATACGAACCTTATTACGAAGTCCGTTCTGGATCAGAGTCTGATGTGTCTCTGCTACACCAAGCTCCCATGGAAGACCTGCATTGTGAATAGAGCTCTTAGGTGCTGCACCTGTACCGCCATCATAGCCGGAAATCAATACGACCTGCGCACCAGCCTTGGCAACACCGGCTGCGACTGTACCTACGCCAGCCTCAGATACCAGCTTGACACTGATTCTTGCTGCTGTATTGGAGTTCTTCAAGTCATAAATCAACTGTGCCAAGTCCTCAATTGAATAGATATCATGATGAGGTGGCGGTGAGATCAGACCTACACCAGGCGTGGAATGTCTGGTCTTGGCAACCCAGGGATAAACCTTACCTGCAGGCAGATGTCCACCTTCACCGGGCTTAGCTCCCTGTGCCATCTTGATCTGAATCTCCTGTGCGCTGACCAGATATCTGCTGGTAACACCAAAACGTCCACTGGCTACCTGCTTGATCGCAGAACATCTGTTAAGTCCGTCAGCACCTATCTCCATTCTGTCAAGGTCTTCACCACCTTCACCACTGTTGGATTTACCATGCAGGGTGTTCATGGCGATTGCCAAAGTCTCATGCGCTTCTTTGGAGATAGAACCATAGGACATCGCACCTGTCTTGAAACGGGTCACAATACTGTCCACACTCTCTACTTCATCGATTGGAACGCCTTTTTCAGGATAATTAAAGTCCATCAGACCACGCAGGTTCTTGATACTTGTCTCATCATTAACAAGCTTCGTATATTCCTTGAACATCTCATAATTGCCCAGTCTCGTAGACTGCTGTAACATATGGATGGTTGCAGGATTGTACAGATGCTCTTCTGCACCGCTTCTTGCCTTATGCTGTCCCGGATTATCCAGAGTCAGGTCTGTTGCCAGTCCCAATGGGTCAAATGCCAGTGAATGAAGGTCATCTACCTGCTTCTCAATATCCTTTATGGACAGACCGCCTACCCTACAAACAGTATTGGTAAAGTATTTATCAATCACTTCTGCATTCAAACCGATTGCTTCAAAGATCTGTGAACCCTGATAGGACTGAATTGTAGAAATACCCATCTTGGATGCAATCTTAACGATTCCATGAAGCACTGCATTATTGTAATCATCTACTGCTGCATGATAGTCCTTATCCAGCATACCTGTCTCGATCAGCTCCTTGATAGATTCCTGAGCCAGATATGGGTTGACTGCACAGGCACCATAGCCTAACAGTGTAGCAAAATCATGTACTTCCCTAGGTTCTGCGGATTCGATGATTAACGCTACACTCGTTCTCTTCTTGGTACGTACCAGGTGTTTCTGCATTGCTGATACAGCCAACAGAGAAGGAATCGCTACATGGTTCTCATCTACGCCACGATCAGACAGGATAATGATATTGGCACCATCACGGTATGCTCTATCTACTTCTACATACAGTCTGTCGATTGCACGCTCCAGACTTGTGTTCTTATAGTAAATAATAGGAATCTCAACTACCTGGAAGCCTTCCTTCTTCATATTCTTGATCTTCAAAAGGTCAGTAGATGTCAGGATTGGGTTGTTTACCTTCAATACGTGACAGTTCTGCTCACAGTCCTCCAGCAGGTTGCCGTCTTTTCCAATGTAGACACTGGTGGAAGTAACAACTTCCTCACGTATCGCATCAATAGGCGGGTTCGTTACCTGTGCGAACAGCTGCTTGAAATAATGGAACAGTGGATGATGTGTCTTTGCCAGAACCGGAAGGGGTGTATCTACGCCCATTGCTGCAATAGACTCTGCACCATTTCTCGCCATAGGAAGGATGCTTGTCTTCAATTCCTCATAGGTATAACCGAATGCCTTCTGCATTCTCTGACGCTCTACATAGGAGAACTCAGGTACTTTCATATTTGGGATTTTAAGCTCTCTAAGCTCTACCAAGTTGGAATCCAGCCATGCACCATAAGGACGGCGCTTTGCATATTTTTCCTTCAGGGTATCATCATCTACCACTTCACCTTTTACAGTATCGACCAGAAGCATCTTGCCCGGACGAAGTCTGTCCTTCTTCACGATCTTGGTCGGGTCAACAGGAAGAACACCGACTTCTGAGGAAAGGATCAACTGGTCATCAGAAGTAATATAATAACGGGAAGGACGCAGACCATTACGGTCAAGTACCGCACCCATGATATCACCATCGGAAAAGACAATAGATGCAGGACCGTCCCACGGCTCCATCATCGTTGCGTAGTACTGATAGAAGTCTTTCTTGCTCTGAGACATGGTCTTGTTGTTAGCCCATGGTTCAGGAATCGTAATCATTACCGCAAGTGGAAGATCCATACCACTCATAACCAGGAATTCCAGTGTGTTGTCCAGCATAGCAGAGTCAGAGCCCTGTGCATTGACAACAGGGAGAATCTTGTGGAACTCACCCTTTAAATGATCAGATGCCATATTCTCTTCACGGGCGATCATCTTATCCACATTACCACGAATGGTATTGATCTCACCATTATGTACGATAAATCTGTTCGGATGTGCACGCTCCCAGCTCGGATTGGTGTTTGTAGAGAAACGTGAGTGAACCATTGCAATCGCTGATTCATAATCCTCGCTCTGCAGATCCGTAAAGAAAGAGCGGAGCTGTTTTACAAGGAACATGCCCTTGTATACAATTGTACGGCTGTTAAGAGATACCACATAGGTATTATCGGAACTCTGTTCAAATACTCTTCTTGCAATATAGAGCTTTCTGTCAAAGTCCAGTCCTTTCTCAACATCTGCCGGTTTCTTGATGAATGCCTGCATAATGTAAGGCATACATTCTACTGCCTTATGTCCCAGTACGGAAGGTACACAGGGAACTTCACGCCAGCCAAGGAATTCCAGCCCTTCCTTCTCTACGATGATCTCAAACATCTTCTTCGCCTGATTACGTTTCAGTTCATCCTGCGGGAAGAAGAACATACCGATACCGTATTCGCGCTCTCCTCCAAGTTCAATGCCAAGAGGCTTGGTTACCTTGGAAAAGAATTTGTGGCTGATCTGTACCAGAATACCAACACCGTCACCAGTCTTGCCTTCTGCATCTTTACCGGCTCTGTGCTCCAGATTCTCTACGATTCTGAGGGCATTTTCAACCGTTTCACGGCTCTTCGTACCTTTGATGTTTACAACAGCACCAATACCACAGTTGTCATGTTCAAATTCTGCTCTGTGAAGCGGTGCTTCGGGAACATTCATTTTTGCATCAAACATCTTGCTTTCTCCTTTTCTTTCTATGTACCACGGGTACATTTTTCTAACTTCAAAATCTATGCAGTGCTTTGATTTTTCTAACTATACACCTTAGTTTTTTCCTTGTAAACAGGGCGTTTTCTGCGAATTGTCAGATTATTTGACAATATGTGTGTTCTGTATAAAATAGTCAGATAAAGCAACAAAAAAAGGCAACCAAAAATACGCTATATTAAACCGCCTTTGGTTACCTTGTTCGCTATATTAGATTTTTTACGTTTTCATCATTATAAAAAAATTTTTTTCATTTGTAAAGAGTAAATTTATAATTTTGTGCGTTTTCCTGTTCTATTGTTACTGTTCACTCGTACCTCGTTCCAGCAACAATTTATGCACACAAAATCAATTGCATTGATTTTGGCGCATGCAAACTCGTGATTTTCATGCATAATCTGCATGAAAACACTTCGCGGCATACTACCTGTGTACAGTAACGTTCTATTCATATATTATCGTGTTTTACCATACAGCAATGCTGTCAGGATTACAGACAACAGCAGGAAAAACACAAGAAACGGTATATACAGCAATGCAGAACTGCCACCCATCAGGCTGGATACTACGAATACTACAATATTCGCTGCCATATGAAATACCAGCGGTGCTGCAAAGCTCTTCACCCACTCATAGCACAGTGCCAACAGCACTCCCATGCATAATGCATATACGAACTGCGCCAGATTACCATGAAAACCGGCAAACAACACTGCTGTCACAATTACACTCAGAGGGATTCCAAAGAATCTGCGCATACGGGTATATGTCAGTCCTCTGAATACGACTTCTTCTACAAAAGGAGAAATCAGTCCATACAGAATCAGTCCAAGCCATATGGGAACAGAATACTGGATAGCTTCTACCTTCTGATAACCCGGTGACTGTATCTGTATGATTCCAGCCAGAATGTTAAACGCCAAAGCCGAAGTGATTCCAAGTGATGCAGACAGTGCCAGAGGTACTGCCTTATCTTTGTCTGCTTTCACTCCATTCTTTATCCATGCACAGAACTGCCTGAAAAAACTGCTGTCAATGTCAATCTCGCCAATTACATTTACTTCCTTGAGGAAGTCATTCATCAGAAATGCAACAGCGAAGATGCTCGCCAATGCATTGAGCACCGCATTGATCTGATTACTGTGAACCGTTACCCATTCTGCCATGGAGCTGATTGGAACCGATATGACCAGTAAGGATAATAACAGCAATGCCGCAGTCTTAATGACCATATACAGAATGAACGGTTTCAGGATATACCATGCCTTTTCCAGTGGATGTGTACGCTTTGGCTGTACTTTAGGTTCTCTGGGAGCTTTTAATCTTCTGCTCATAGGCTTCCCTGCAGCAAAAGTCTCTGCAGCTCCTCTACTGTATCTACAATATAGTCTGCGCCTGCATCCTCCAGTTCATGCTCACCGGCATAGCCGAAGCTTACGCCGATTCCCGTCAGTCCATGAGCTCTCGCTCCCTGAATGTCGAACTTGCGGTCACCGACCATGGCGACATCTTCCTTCTCATATACAGAAGGAACCAACTGTCTGAGTGCTTCTTCTACAACTGCTTCCTTCGTTGCAAATCTGCCATCAAACTCGCTGCCCACTACGGTATCAAAATACTGTGCGATCTCAAAGTGCTCCAGAATCCTGATAACCAGAGGTCTTGGTTTGCTGGACGCAATGGAAACTCTGCGTCCGGCATCCTTCAGAGCCTTTAATAATTCAGGGATTCCTTCTATGATCTCATTTTCAAAGATACCCTTCTCATCGAATCTCTCATGATACTTGTCTATGGCACGCTTAATCTGTTCGTCATCAAAGCCATAGAATTCCCTGAAGCTGTCTGTCAGAGGTGGACCGATAAAGGGCTCCAGCTTATCCAGATTGGGCTCGATAATCCCGGCATCTGCCAGAGCATACTGCACACAGCTGGTAATGCCTGCCTTGGGGTCTGTCAGTGTCCCATCCAGATCAAATAAAACATACTGAAACATATATTAATATACCTTTTCTATTCTCTGCAGAGCCTTCTCGCCTTCTTCTGTCAGCGCCTTGAACTCGTCAATTGTCTGACGTACTCTAGGCAGAGCTTCCTGCTTGTAATTGCTGATGTCTTCCAGGGCAGCAAAAGTATCTGCAAATGCCTGCTTCATTGTATCAATGGAAATATTGGATTCGATAGCCTGCTTCTGAATCTCTGCGCCCTGGTCCTTTAACATCTTGGAGGTGGCAGCGATCATATTGTTGGTCGTCTCATTTAAGAGATTTACTTTCTCTAATACGATCTTCTGGTGGTACAGAGCACTTGCTACTGTAACTGCTACACGCAGAGCAGATACGGTTACTGTCTTGGCACGTTCTACGGAACGAATCAGCTCCAGATTATTTCTGCGGATGATCTCCATTGCAACGATACCCTGCTGATTTACAGCCAGCATCTGTTCAAAGTCAAGGAGTCTCTGTCTGAGTGGAAGCAGGATTTCTTCCTCTACGAACTTCACTCTGTCAGGGTCTGTGCCATCTGCCTTTGCTTTCTCAATGGCATTTGTTAAATATTCGTCAAGCTGTGTGCCCATTTCCACTTTTTCATTTAACTGCTTGGTCAGATCACGCATGGATGCCTGTTCCAGCTCCAGTGTTGTGTTGTCATTTCTAAGGGAAGTCTCTCCCTTATCCAGTGACTTGATGATATCACCGATTGCCTTGTCAGAGTCTTCAAACTTGGTGAAATATCTTCTTACAGGGTTGAAAATCTTACCCAAAGGACCAGTCTTCATGAAATCAATTGCAGAAGGGTCCAGATCTTTCATCTCAATAGTCAGATCTTCCAGTCCCTTAGCTACATCTGCGCTGGCTCCCCCGAAATTACCCAGATCACCAACCTTAGTCTTTAACAGTTCATTCTTGGTTGCAGAATCTTTGACCAGGTCTGCACCAAATGTCTCGATTGCTGTTGTCAGTTCTTTTCTTTCATCAAAAGAATTCAGATCTACTGTAAGGAATGCATCTGCATTCTTACCAGCAACTTCTGCAATAGCCTCTTTTCTCTCCGGAAGTGGAGCAAGCTCTGCCTTTACCTGTTCTTTAATTGCCGCTTCATCCGGCATATCCAATGAAAATCCCATATTGTCCTCCTTATAAATTCGCATTAAACAAGTTCTTAATCTTATATACTACATCATCTGTGTCAGCATTGATGCTGGCTGCTTCATTGATTGCAGATATCTGGGAAAGGGCATCGATATCTGCATTATAACCGATGGTATACACAGGAATATTAAGCGCATCCAGCGGTTCTCTGATATCAGACAGGTCATAGCCACGGTTGCTCTGTCCATCTGATAATACGAAGAGCATCGGCTTTGCCTCCGGATATTCCGCCATTGCTTCCTGCAGCAAGTGGATACCTACTATAATTCCATCAAAAGTAGCTGTACCGCCGCCTGTCTCAAGGCTCTCTACACCGCCCTTGAAAGCAGACTGATGATTCAGGTCAAATTTTCCAACAGGTACATTGACTGTGACGTCGTCACTATAGGAAACCAATCCTACATAATTGTCTTTTCCAATGTACTTCATACCATTGATCAGAGACTGGCGAAGCATGTTGATGGGTTCTCCATCCATACTTCCTGATACATCCGCCACGAATACGGCAATGACCGGCTTACCGTTATCCTTCTCTTCTTTCCAGAGTTCCTGGGCATTGAGAAGATCATCTCCTGATACATCTCTTTGTTCACAGATATAATCATCCATGCCATTAAAACCATACTCTGTTGCCAATGCCTGCGCTTCATCTGTCAGACAGTAATCAGCAAACATCTGCAGGATCTGGAGCTTATCATCACTGATATTGCCCACTGCATAGAGTGGTCCGTCATGACGGAAGCCAAATGGAACCGCCTTATATTTTCTCTGCAACTCCTTATCATTCTGATAAGCCTGATATTCATAGATCAGACCTGTCAGAGAACCTGATTCTACGGCAGTCTTCATCTGCGGCGTATTATATGCAACAAAAGGCACATTAGCCTGGAATGTCTGGAAACCTGCTACCGCCTCATCACTTAACGGATCAGACGGGCTATAGGTCTGCAATGTGCTAATCAGGAAGTTCAGGCCTGTAGAGCTGGCATAAGGGTTCGTATATCCCATGGTAATCTCGCCATTGGCAGTTGCTTCTACAACCGTCTTCAGATTCAGGGCTCCATATTTCTTCATCAGCTCATCATACGTATCATTCTGGAACATCAGAATCGGCACATTGCCAACCAGTCTCTCTGCCACGGTCTGTACACGCACATCATCCGCTTCCAGCATCTTTCCCCAGAATGCATTGGATGGTGAGAATCCATCAGGTACATATTTGCCGGTGGCAATATATTCCATGGCAAGTCCCGAAGTGACATTTCTGATCCTGACAGATACATCCTGGCCGTTCACCTGCATATCTTCACGGTTGAACTTCTCTGCCATTTCATTCATCCAGCCATCCTTATCAGAGCCTGAACGCTCCGGCGCTGTAAAAATCTCCACATACAGGCCGGAATCCTCATTTACGGTAATCTCGTTCTTGTCAATGTCAGGAAGCTCATCCTCTTCCTGTGTGTCCAGCAGGTCAACCTGTGATTTCACGGGATCCGCATACGTCACCTCAATGTTACGCAGCATCTTGTCTATACTGGTCGTAGCGGATTCCGTACTGATTGTCTTGGCAGATTTGCCAATATTTCTCGTTGCATTGATACCGGCAAGTGCCAGTGCAAACACAACTACGGCAATCACAATGACCAGTATCGTTGTCTTACTGTTGCTTCTCTTCAATTGTATACTCCTTCCTCTCCCCTGATATAATATCAGTTCTGATAGTACTCTATCTGCTTAATCAAGGTATCAATCTCTGCGTATGCCTTGATTCCTGCCGCATCTACTGCCTCTGAGGCTGCAAGCTCAATCCTGAGTTCATCCAGCTTGTAAATAAGCCCTTCATTCTGATTGCGTTTCTCCTTGACAGCCGCAATGTTCTTATTATACAGTTCCAGCTGCTGTATCTGGATATCATCCGGTATATCATCATGCTTGTAATTCTGCAGTCTGGCATAGACACCATCATCAATTACCTTCATGCGGTTAAGCATATTCACCATATTCGCCAATATGGTATCCTGTGCAGCCTTGGCAATGGAATCAAACTTCTGATAAGTCAGACTGCCCTTCTCGAATTTGCGGTCCAGCACTTCATCCACACCGGCCTGCATCTTCTCACATTTATCCAGCTCATCCAGACTAGCCCTGGCTACCTGTCCAAAGACTCCACTTCCAAGATAATGCTTCATCTCCTGTCTGATACCCTCTACGGAATACTGATTCGTACCAATTAATTTTACATCATTCTTCTGGGATATTGTCTTGTAATTATATGCTACCATTCCCGCAGGCATCATGATTCCCAATGTCAGGGACAATGCGGCCTTGACTGCACTGGCATCCACAATACTGAGTCCCAGCAGCCCCGGCGAGAACAACACGACAAAACCTATGAGAAAACCAAGGTTTCCAAATATTAACTTCTTTATTTTCTTCTTTTTCATGTGCTCACCTCTATATGAAGTCGTCCAGGCGACTCTAAACAAGCTCCATTATATGCTATAATGGGCAAACTTGCAAGGTTACAGCCCGATTTCCTGTGCTAAAGCGAAAGAGTAAATGATCCGCTCTTTTACATGCGCCCCGGTAATCTGTTCCAGCGCTCTCTGATAATAATCCAGCTGTGTCCGGTATCGCTTCTCCAGCTCTATCGCCTGTTCCACCCTGTCCGTCTTATAATCTGCAATGACCAGCTCCCCATCTTCATAGAAAAAGACATCAATTACACCCTGTATCAATACTGTCTCTTCCGAAGGATACTGCTCTTTTAATTCATGCGCCGGCAATCCCAGTACAAAGGGCTGCTCTCTGTACAGCTCTCCCCTTTGCTGTGCTGATATCATTCTCTTTGCCAGATTGGAATGGAAGAATGAAGCAATACGTGAAGTATTTACACAGGCAATGTCCTCTTTCTGTACTCTGCCTTCTGCAATCCATGTCTGCATCTCGCCCCATATTTTCCCCATATAGACTTTATCTGACGGAACATTCTGATAAGATGCATCAAAAGACAATAATTCCATGACCTTGTGCACGGCAGTACCGTATTGTGTTCCCTGCACTGCCTCTTCTCCCGATATAAAGCGGGGAATGTATGGCTCTCTTGCCGTCATGATCAATTCTGCTGCCGGCTCTGCCTCTTCCTCGAAGGCTGCCTTTTTCAGCTCTGATACGGTGGTCTTGACTGTCAGCCCCTCCAGATATGCATAAGGGTACTTAAAGTTCAGCCTGTCGGAAAGCTTCTGTTCCAGCTGTGTATCTGCATATTGCGCGGTATGTGATAAAGCCTCCTCAAGCATAGCTGCCTTACCGGTTTCTTTCACCTTTTTCTCCAGTGAATTATCCTCCTGCCACAACCTGATCTGTAAGGGAATCTCCCCATAAGGTAACTGATGCTTCTCATATGGCAGTCCTCTCTCTTCCAACAGGGACTCCATATCTCTGTGACGCATCAATGCAGACAGGATCATATCAAAATAGCAGGCTGAACCCATCACTACAGAAAAAGGCAGTTTCTGTGCATTTTCCATAGTAAGGTAGAGCCTGTCGGATAACTTCTTATCCAGCTTCTCCCCCTGATAAGCAGTCAGGATCAGCTTCTCCTTGGCACGGGTCAATGCTACGTAGAGTACACGCAGGTCTTCGCCTCTGGTGTCCTCTTTCATTCTTTGCGCCACCACATTTTTGCGCATTGTCTTTCTTCTGGTGCGCATGACAGGGTCTATGCAGTCTACACCAATGCCAAGCTCCACATCCATCAGAATCGACGCTCTGGCATCCATCTGATTGAACTGCTTTGCCAGACCGCATACAAAGCAGATAGGAAATTCCAGACCTTTACTCTTGTGAATCGTCATTACCCTGACAACATCCGCACTCTCATCCAAAATGTTGGCTTCGCCGAAATCCACTTCCTGCTCCTGCATAGTCTCCAGATACCGTATGAAATGAAAAAGTCCATAGAAGGAGGTCTTCTCAAAGTTACCTGCCCGCTCCAGCAGTAATGCAATATTTGCCTGTCTCTGGTCTCCTCCCGGCATAGAGCTGACATATGTGTCATATCCTGTATCCTGTATCAAAAAGCCCAGAAGTTCCTTGATTGGTGTATATGCCACCATCCTGCGGTATTGTTCCAGCTTCTGTAGTAGGAATGCCAGCTTCTGTAGCAATATCTCATCATATACAGTGCCATCCTGTGCAGGAGGCTCCTTGCAGTATTGACATATCTCTTCATATAAGAACTGCTTATCTGCCGTTTTTTTCATTTTTTCCTTTTTTTCTTTTGCCGCACACCGAAGCATTGCTACCTCTGCTTCCGTTATATCAAAGCACGGTAATTTCAGTACACCATATAAAGGGATATCCTGTAGCGGGTTGTCCAGTACTCGAAGCAGATTCACGATTCCCTGAATCTCCAGCGTCTGAAAATACCCCGTCTTGCTCGTAATGTGCACAGGGATTCCCTTCTGGGTCAGAATCCTTCTGAAATCCTCATCCCACCCTGTCGTAGCACGAAACAGCAGTACAATATCAGAATATTTCGCCGGGCGCTGTTCCCCCGTCTGATCGTCCGTCACCGGGAAATGCCCTACCAGCTCCTGAATCCTCTCTGCCACCATGACAGCTTCCTTCTCCTTCTCTGTCATAGGCTGTGATTCATCTTCTGAATCCGTTGCGATCAGAAGCTCTGTTGCATATTGTCCGGCTTCCTGCGGTTCTACATAAGAAGCACCTGCATACAAGGCTGCATTCTCATCATATTCCACATTACCTACTTCTTTTGCCATAAGTTGTCCACATAGGAAATTCGTCGCTTCTGTTACTTCCCTGCGGCTTCTGAAGTTCCTGCTCAGATCAATGCGGACTCTGTCTTTTGCAGCTTCCCCTGTCTTATAAGTATCATATTTCTCCATGAAGATTTCAGGTCTTGCCAGACGGAATTTATAGATACTCTGCTTCACATCGCCTACCATGAAACGGTTATAATGCCCTTTATCCTCACCAGAGATGCTGCGAAGCAGAAGCTCCTGTACTTCGTTGGAATCCTGATACTCATCAATCATAATCTCTTCAAAATAATCCTGCAGTTCCAGCGCTGTCTCTCTCGGTTTTAATTCACCGTTATCAGCTTTGGCCAGCAGAATCTCCAGTGCAAAATGCTCCATATCCGAGAAATCCACAAGGTTCTTATCTCTTTTGGCTGCATCCAGCCTTTCCTTGAAGGAAATCGTCAGCGTGACCAGTTCATCCACTGCCTTCTGGCAGACAGACATATCCGCCAGCATGTCCTCCGGTGAAATGGGAAACAGTGTCTTCTTCAAGTCTGCGATGCTTTTCTTCACTTCATCACGGATTGCCTTTACCATATCCTTTCTGACAGGATCGACATCCTCTGCTTTCTTGCGTGACAGAGTGGTAAAGCTGATATAGGTAAAGCTGTCATACAACTGACTGTAATCTCTTGCTTTTCCCATGTTCTCCAGCAATTGAAGGTCCGCCTCCAGATTCTCTACGTATTGAATAGGCCCGCCATATCCCTGAGCAATCTCCAATGCCTTATGGATGCGCTTCCTGCACTCTTCCAATACGGTATCCATGTATTTAAGGGCATCCTGATACCATTTTCTGTCATTCAGCTCTTCTACCGACTGCACCTGATAGTCCTCTCTTCTGGCTTCCAGCCATTCTTCCGGGAAAGGATAACTCATAGAGAAATGATACAGTCTGTAAATGGCTTCTTCAATCTTCTGGTCACTGCTGCCGGTGCTGTAACTGTCTACAAAATGCAGAAACTCCGGGCTTGCTTCCCCATGGGCGTCTTCTAACAGCTTCTCCATCACATCTGCTTCCAGCAGCTTGATCTCGCCCTCATCAGCTACACGGAATCCGGGATCCAGACCTATCTCGTTGAAGTTATTGCGGATAATGAACAGACAGAAAGAATCAATCGTAGTAATCTGCGCATTGTGTATCAGCGCAGACTGCTTCTGCAAGTGTTCGTTCTCAGGATGTTCCTCCAGCCTCTTCTGAATCGCCCTGCTGATACGTTCCCTCATCTGTGCCGCAGCCGCAGAGGTAAAAGTCACAATTAAAAGACGGTCAATATCTACCGGATGTTCTTCATCACATATTTTCCTGATAATTCTCTCTACCAGCACTGCCGTCTTACCGGAACCGGCAGCCGCAGACACCAGAATATTCTTATCCCTGGTATCAATGACCCGTTGCTGATCCGGTGTATACTTTACTGCCATGGTTCTTCCTCCAGTTCTTTCTTCATCTCATCCAAAGCCTCTTCCTGATTCATATCCTGCAATTCTCTCACCAGATCTGCCCCAAGCTTCCCATCAAAGCCACAGATACTGCGGTAACTGCAATACGTACAGGCATTACCCTTGGTCTGCTTATACGGATTCAGTGCAATATCCCCTGCAAGAATCTCACTTCCCAGCTCCCTGATCTTATGGTTTACATAATCTGACACTACATGAAAATCCTCCTGGGAAAGCACAGAGGATGCCTGAGTAAAGCTGCCATCCTTTTTCTTCGCTACAGACAACACTTTGGATTTATCTGTAAAGTCCTTATCCAACAGCTGAATGATCTCTTCCTCATCACTGACCATGCCTGTCATCTTCAGTTCTTCCAGAATGGCATCCTGAATCTCCTGCGGGTCAGGCTGTCCCTTATCCGTATCCGTCATCGGGTCGCTGACATGATAGTACAACATGGCTGCCGGGATAACTTTCTTATCCCTGTGTGCCTTTTGCTGCATCTCTACTGCCGCATTCATATATACGACAAGCTGTAGCTGCAATCCGTAATAAAGCGCAGCCAGGTCAAACCTGCGGTTACCGGATTTATAATCAATGACCTTCACATAGAGCTTATCCTGCTGCTCACAGGTGTCAATTCTGTCAATACGCCCAATCAGGCGCATCTTCTCTTCCTCAGACAGTGTGATATTCACCGCATCCAGATCTGATGCCATTTCAAAAGACATCTCGAAATTCTCCGGCGTAAAAGCACCCTGCTGCAGCTGATATTGCAGTGTCTGTACAGTCCTGTCAAGAATCCTCTCCATTCTGGTGATCAGATACTCATTTCTCTTACTGCTGTAAAGCACAGTCTCTCCATACGCAGCCGCATAATTCTCCAGACATTCCTTTACCAGCCGTTCCCCGACCTCCTTTGGGAAATCAAACCAGGTATACCCTTCTGTGGGCAATTTATCTGCAAAATTCTCCAATACAGCATGAAATACATTACCCATATCCACAGTCTCAAAGCTATACTTATCCCGTTCTTCCAGCCCCAGTCCATATTGCAGGAAATGGGCATAGGCACAGGAGGCGAACTTCTCCAGCCTGCTGACGCTGTTATGAAGCACCTGTCCATACAGGAGCTTCGCCAGTTCTTTAGGCAGTTTCCCATTCTCATAGTGGAAAAAGGCAGCCCTCTTCATCTGTTCCAGAATCGGTGCATATTTTTCATTCCTGACATACGTGTCATAAAGTGTCAGGAACAACTTCTTATCTAACTTATCATCTTCTGCCGCATACTGGCGCAGCATTCTCACCAGATATTCCATGGCATCCGCAGGTGCATCAATCTGTTCCTCAATATCTCTCAGCTCTGGCTTTTCTATCGTCATTTTCGGGAAAAGACGGCACACTGTTGCTATGAGATATGCCGGTCTGATGCTCTTACCTTCCGAATCCACCTTGGCATAGGATAGCCGCAGATAACGGGTAGGCTTCGTCATCATCAGATACAGATACAGCCTCTGAATATACATCTGCTGTCTCGGGGTAGGGGCAAGTTCAAAATCGGATTCCTGTAAGAATTCCCTGTCAATATCGGAAATAATACCGCCTTTTGCACCGCTTCGTGGAATGATACCGTCATTTACGCCCATGAAGAACAATGCCTTGATCTCACAAAGTCTGGTTCTCTCGATGTCACCAATTACGACCTTATCCACATTCTGGGGAATCGTTCCTACCTTGATCTCTGCAAAGCCTGCATCCAGAATATCTGCAAATTCCTTTATCGTCATAGTCTCATCACCAAGCAGGCCAATAATCTGTTCCAGAAGTTCCATGACTAAACGATAGATCTGTGCATACTCCTTGGCTTTTACCAGATTGCCCTGCGCAGTGAAAGCATCTTCATACTCAGCCAGCTTATTCTCGATATCTGCCCTCACGATAAAATCATATAATGCCCTGACCAGTGCTTCCCCTGTTGCTTCCTTAATCAGCAACGGCTCCAGCATGTCTGTGATCTGCTGACGCAGATGATTCAACTGCTCCAGCTCCTGTGCTTCCTCTTCCTGTCGTTTCAGGCGTCTGGTGAATGGCTCATTCCATGCCTTTCTCCCCCGTATTCCCATGGTGCGCACATAGTTCTCCAGTCGGTCAGTCTCCTCCGGGGTGATACCAGAAAGACCACATCTTAAAAAATGAAATACAGCTTCATAGGAATATTCCTGTATGGATACCAGTAAAGCGCTGCGGATAAACTCAATAAAGGGATTCAACACCAGCTTATTGGTCTGATCCAGATAATAAGGGATTCCAAACCTCTCGAACTCTTCCTTCGCCAGATATCCATATCTCTCGATATCCCCTGTAACAACTGCAATATCACGGTAACAGTATCCCTCTTCCCTGATTAACTGCCTGATTGACAGACAGATCTGACGCAGTTCTTCCTTGGGCGTGGAGGCTTCCATAATGCGAATGCTGTCCTGCTCCTTCTGATACTCTGTGGTCGGATACCGGAACAGTTCTCTCTCCAGATGGGACAATCCGGGATTATTCACATACCGCTGCACCGTCGCTTCTGTGATCAGAACATCCTCTGCTCTTGCCACACCGGCTTCCTTCGCCTTTTTCTCCAGATCATATATGGTCTTCTTACTCAGGTGAAAAAGCTTCTGCTCGCCATCAGGCTTATAGCAATCCTCCCTAGTGTCAGCAGTGACTGTCACAATGACCTCATTTGCCAGCAGCATCAGCTCCTGGATAACGTTATACTGTATCGGGGTAAAGCCCGTAAACCCATCAAAGGCAATGACACTGTCTGCCACGATGCGGGACTTGGGCAGTACATGACGCAGGCGATCCAGCGTCTCTTCTGTTGTGATATATTTCTCTCTGATATATTCGAGAAATCCTTCATAGAGCAGATGCAGATCCTTTAATTTATAGGACAGGGCGCCTCTCTTAGAGGAATATTCCACCAGCTGTTCTACTTCCTTCGTACCAAGTCCATACTGCATGAATTCGGAAAGGGCAGACTTCACCTCATGGATGTAGCCTATCTTCTTAATATTCCGTTTCATGACACTAAGGTCATCTTCCAGTCCTGCCGCTACTTTACGCAGTACGAGACTCTTACCTGTATCATCCAATATGGGCTTATCATTGCCGCCTACCTCTTCAAAGATACGATGAGAAAGTCGTCCGAAGCTCAATACATCAATATTCATGATACCGCTTCTGGGGTGGCGGCGCACCATGTCCAGCTGGGTCTGCATGGTGAACTGATCCGGCACTACAATCAGGTAGTTCCTGTGCGGATTCTCCATTGCCTGGGCAATGATGTCTTCATATAAACGATAGCTTTTGCCGGAGCCAGAGGCTCCTATATAAAATTTCAATCCCATGGGATGCTCCTTTGGTGGTAGGTATGGTGCAAGGCACGCCACAGTTCCTGCTGGCTGTATCTTGAAACAGGTGTTGTACATAGGCATTTTTTCATGCAAGTGATGTGTTGCACCATTATTTGGACATATCGTAGTTCAAGATAGGATTAGTATAACATAAAATAACCAGGCGAAAAGTCAATTTTTCTTTTCGTCTGGTTATAATTAGATATTACTGCCGTGGCAGATGAATAAGACTTTTATCATCGTTTTGATTTACTCCTTTTTGCCCTGAAATGCCCTGTTTTGCGAGGGTTTCTAGGTATTTTGTTGTTTGCTCTGAAATTACGGAATGTGGCAAATCAGAGCAGAATTTAGCAAGTTGTTACTACCTGTTAGTAGTAAAGTTTGTAGTAAAACGAGGATTCTTACTACTAAGCATTCTCGTGATATATCATCCTTATATTTTTAGAACCACATATCGAACATTTTTCCGGTTTCTTATGTATTGCCACATCATGATCTTGCATTAAACAATCTTCACAAAACAGATATTCTTTACTAAACAATGCTTTTCTTTTTGCCGCAAGTTGTCGCGTTATTTCCCATTTGCTAGGATTTTTCCCTATAATAAAATCAGGCGTAATGAAAAGTGATGTTTTAACTTTCAAGAATGTATCATCCAATTCTGTTTCAATATATTCATAATCGTCATATAAAAAAATAACATATCTTCTTTCTCTTTCATCTTTCCATTTGATATCTTTAACAGAAAGAATCCAATATTGCAATATCTCCTGTAAAAACATTTTCTTATTATTGTCAGATAAATCAAACATGTCTATAACGCTAAATAAGTATTGTAATTCCGTCTTTGCTTCTTCAATGTCATATAAAACATCAAATGTTATTACTTGAGCTATATATGGTCTTTTCATAGTATCTGGCAAATCTGCGTCAGCGTCAGCCTTTTTTGTCAATGTATATAATCCAATAGGTCCAATCAGGTCCACAATTCTATCATTTTTATATCCATACAAACATTCTCCATAACCATCTTGCATATGGCTATTATTTATTGACTTACTGAAACATGATACATAATAGTTTCGTGTCTCAGAAAAATCAATGTCTTTTATCCAGTCATAATAAATCCATGACATATCTTCAAATAATTCTGGAATAACTTTTTTCTCTCGTTCGTCATTAAGCAGCTCTGTTTTCTTCATCCAAATTTGATGATTACTAATACTACTCTTTGCGACTTCTATTGGCAGATATTTACAAATATAATCATTGTTATACCCATTTCTCGATTTTAAAATGAAATTGCTTATCATCATCATAAGCACACCCTTAACTGGTCGAATGTTTGCAGGCTGCTTATTCATTCTAAGCAGCTTTGCTTCTATTGCTAATAACTTGTATAATTCTTCTCTTGTAAATTCCCATAACTTTTCTCTTTTACTTCCATGCATATTACTAATATCCAGTAACATAGATGTATATGAATGAGTCAGGGTATCAATCTCTTCTTCCGTTTGGCAGCTTTCTAACGTTTCCTCTACAATTTCTATTAATTGTTCTGCAAATGACTTATTCTTTTCTATTGTGAACTTTTGATACGCTATATGATACAATCTCAGTGGGAACATAAGCCCCTGTTCATATGGTATTACACGATATGTATTTTCTTCATCACAATTAATCACAGGATTAAACCAAGAAGTAATTTTCTGTAGCCTAGTTACCTGCGTTATAATATTGTATATATATGTTTTTAATGAAGATATTTGATATGCATTACCAACTAAATAGAGAAAATTCAGTATCCCAACTTCATACTCGGTTACACGAACCAATCCAGAATTCTCATTCAAATTCAAATCATGCTCACATGTTAAAGACAAAAGGACTTCTCTTGTCTTATAAGACGGATTTTTCTTAAATTCTTCTACACATTCACATAATGTATCTAAAATCTGTTCACGAGCATTCGCAGGCCATTTTTCTGGCTTCTCAGCTGTTTCTTCCTCGTAATACATTTCACAACCATTCCTTTCATATAAAATCAAAATCGCTTTTCCCCATCTCCCTAAATCACCATGATTATATTATATCCTCTGAACCTACTTTTTTCCACAAAAATAACGCCCCAGTCTATACCAGAGCGTCATCCCTCTTCCATATCAAATTACCTTAAACATTTTCTGCGACATCGGTTTCTCTTTCTTCTGTTCAACTTCTGCCTGTGCCTTTCTAAACTCTTCCATCCGTTTCAATTCTTCCTCAGCATCATCGAATCCGATATGCGTGTACACATTCATTGCGACCGATATATTCGAATGCCCCATGAGGTACTGTAATGTCTTGGGATTCATTCCCGATTTTGCCATATTCGAGCAATAGGTGTGTCGGCATATATGAGGCGTGATGTTTGGCATCTGCACCCGGTAAATGTCATTGTCCCTACCAGCCATATGATTGAAACGGTGCTGCCAGTGCATTGCCACAAGTGGCATTCCATTATCATCGTAAAATAGAAATCCACTATATCCATCTATGGCTTTCTCCACTTTCGGTGCATTTCTATCCTCAATGATTGCCTGAAACATCTGTGCCACATCCTCTGTAATCGGCAATACTCTTGTTCCGGTATCTGTCTTTGTGGTTTCTATGATGTATCGCATATCCGATGTTCTCTGCAACTGATGGTCGATATTCACAGTTCTGTTCCTTTCGTAGATTTTGTTGTGTCCGTCTCTTCAATGGTCGTTTCTCTGCTACCGCTCATGGCAACTACCAGCCCCCGCAGTAACAAAGGCTTGTTCATTGAGAACGGGATGAAATTGTCAAGGTACAAATCCGTTACATCATTTTGTGTAATTTTTTATTGTTTTCATGAATATTTTAAGCTATAATGTAACCGAAGTCCAAAAGCTGACGGTAACGCTAACGGTTACGAATTAACGATTGGAATGAGGTATGATATGCCATTAAACTGGAATGATGAAGCTATTCCATCAGAAGCAGATAAAACAACAGATATATTAGGATTTAAAGAAATAGGTGGTATCGGACAACTGATTTACCATCCTTTCCGATTCAAGAAATATGAACTTGATATTGATAACAGCAATGATTATTGTGCAACACCATTTTGCCGTCCCGGATATGAACCAATCTTCCCTAAAGACGATTTTCTTTCCGGGCAGGGACTGCTTGCCAGCCTTTGCAATCTGGCAATGCAGATAAACAGCTTTGATAACAAAATTCCATATACACAACTCATCATGGAATGGTGTACAAATAACATGCATCCATATAATATTGATTTCATCTATTCTGAATTGAATGAATCATTTGATATAAATAGCTTCGATGCAGAAATGGTAGAAAGAGATGGAACATTCGAGATTAACACCTTCTTAGATGATCTTGGAAAATTATATAATGCAGTCATGTTTTATGTTGCTCTCGAAGGTGTCTGTATTGCCGATGACGAAGCTGCATATGATTTATCCAACGAAGGAAAATACTTTGAGGGCTACTCTTTCTTTGATAAATATAAGCATCCTATCGTTGCAATACCGGATGACTTAGATTACGGGAGTGCAAAAGGAAATCTCATAGAAGAAATGCGAATTGATAATGAATACATTAAAAATCATCCGGCAGAAAAACCTCCAACCGGAGAATTTGCTACTACTCCATATGACGATTACGATGAATTACGGAATGCACTTATTGACATCATCCCGGAATTTACCATGAAATTAAAGGTAGATCCACGTACTAACCGATTGGAATTTTCTACCGATATTAATTCCGTGTTTGATATTGCATGGCTGACACTTGCAAGAATGCTTTCCGAAGACCCTGCACCAGAAGATAAAGGCAAATCGGATAATCGTCCAGAAGGCATTATGATTCGTTGTCGGAACTGTGGTAAATTCATAATACGAAAGAGCAACCGACAGGAATTTTGTGATGCCGAAGAATGCCAGAAGGTTCGAAATGCCAGAAAGCAAAAGGCCTACCGTGAACGAAAAGCCATTGAAAAGGCTCAAAAAAGCAAGAAAAAAGCACATTAATTTATATGATTTGGCGGAAAGGCAAATAGATTATTGTATCTAATGTCAGCCAGCTACATGCAATTATGTGCTATGATATTATATAAAATATGTTAAAAGACACCTGAATCCCCCCTATGCAATTTCGCGAAAAAACGTGTGTGAGGGGACATCGGTCTCCGGGCAAAAAAATAACAGAGATAATACTCCCCCCATGGGGTTGAAGGAGGAACACTTCATATGATTAGGAAAGAGAATCTCGAAGCAACGTTAAAAGCAATAGGATATATTCAAAGCACAAGAACAAATGTGTTTGAGAAAAAGTATGCTCAGTTTGATTGCACTATTGAAGTTGATTTTAATGGCAACGGTTCCATTAATTATCCAGAAGAAAAAGGAATGAAAATCACAAGGAAGACAACTTGTAATTTCTCACAGCCAGAGAACTTCGTTGTTCTTGAGTGTATTACTCGATTAATGGATAAAGGATACCGTCCTGAACATATTGAACTTGAGAAGGAATGGACTCTTGGTCATTCTGATAAAGGAGGCTTTGCAGATATTCTTGTAAAGGATGCTGACGGAAAGACTCTCTTTATTATTGAATGTAAAACACCAGGTACAGAATATAAGAAGGAACTAAATAACACACTTAATGACGGCGGACAGCTCTTCTCTTATTGGAAGCAGGAAGGTTATTGTAAGTGGCTCTCTCTATATGCCTCTGATTTCGATGGCACAAGTGTTTCTTATACTACAGAAACTATTGATTGTAGCGATGATGCAAATATCCTTGCAACCGCTAAGAAAGACCCTTCCATTCTCCTCTATCGTGATGCAGGAACAACGGAAGATTTATTCACTGTATGGGATGAAACATATGATAAACGATTATGTGGCGATGTAATTTTCCGCGATGATTCACAGGCATACCAAATAGGAGTTAAGCCACTTCGCAAAGTTGACTTAAAGGACTTTAGCGAAAACGATAAGGTTGTAAACAAATTCGAAGAGATACTCCGTCATAATAATGTTTCCGATAAAGAAAATGCATTTAATAGACTTATTGCTCTTTTCATATGCAAATTAGTAGATGAAATACAAAAAGGTGACAATGATATCGTAGACTTTCAGTACAAGATAGGTACAGATACATACGAGACCTTGCAGGATAGACTCCAGAGACTTCATAAAGAAGGAATGGAAAAATTCATGCGTGAAGAAATCTTTTATGTTGCAGATGATTACGCAGAAAATCTTGTTCAACAATATACCGGACAGAAACGTCAGAAAATGATCGAGGATTTAAGAAATACACTTCGTGTCCTTAAATTCTATACTAACAATGATTTTGCTTTTAAGGATGTACATAACGAAGAACTTTTCTACCAGAACGGCAAAATTTTAGTAGAAGTTGTTCAGCTTTTTGAAAATTACCGTATCATAGGTTCAAATGATGTGCAGATGCTTGGTGATTTATTTGAGCAGTTACTTAATAAGGGCTTTAAGCAGAACGAAGGTCAATTCTTCACTCCTATCCCTATCACTCGTTTTATATGGGATAGTTTACCTATTGAGCGGATAATTAAGAAGACTGATGGCATTGAATTTCCTAAAATGATTGACTACGCATGTGGTGCCGGGCACTTTCTTACCCAAGGATTCGAAGCAGTTAATGCAGGTGTATTAGCTATTGACCCATCCTATGATTTGAGTTCTAAGTGGGCAGAACATAAAATCTTTGGTGTAGAAAAAGACTACAGATTAGCCCGCGTATCAAAAATATCACTATTTATGCATGGCGCTGGTGATGGAAATATTATCTTTGGTGATGGATTAGAGAACTATCGGGATAAAGATATTATTCCTGAATCATTTGATATATTGGTTGCTAACCCGCCTTATTCTGTTAAAGCATTCAAACCGCATTTAAAGTTAAAAGATAACAGTTTTACTATAATTGATAAAATATCAAACGATGGGGCAGAAATTGAAACTTTATTTGTCGAGAGGATAACTCAATTAGTTAAGGCTGATGGTGTAGCCGCAGTAGTTCTCCCAGTAAGTATTCTGAATAAAGAAAGCGAAAGTTTTGTTAGTGCACGTGAGATAATATTAAAAAAATTCTATGTAAGAGCCATCGCACAATTTGGTGGAAAAACATTTGGGGCTACCGGAACTAATACAGTTATACTTTTTCTTGAAAAATTTAGTGAACCACCAAAACGACTCGACTTAGTTTCGGATAGCATAAACGCTATTTTTACCTCGGCAGATTTATCTGATTGGGAAGACGATGAAATATTATTTGGTTATTTAAATAAAATTAATGTTGATAGTGAAACATATTCCACATTCATTAATAGAAATCGCACATATTCAGATTGGAGAAGTGATGATTACTTTAGAATATACTATGAAGCCTTCACTTCTTCCTCAGAATATAGCACTAAAATAAAGCAAAAAACATTTGCGTGGTTATCTGATTCAGACAAAGAAGAATGGTTTAATGAACATTTTTACAATTATGCTCACCAAATTGAATTTGAAAAATTGACATATTTTGCACTTGTTTATAATCAGACTACTTTAGTCATTGCAGGTCCAGATGATAATAAAGAACAAGAAAAGTTTCTTGGTTATAAATGGAGTAATCGTAAAGGCCAAGAAGGTATACAAATAATAACTCCTGGTGGATTACTATATGATATAGACAATCGTCTAAATGATGACACAGTTGCTGGTTTGATACGAAACAGCTTCTATGGTAAAGAATATAGTGTAAACGGGTTAGAAGAATACTCTTATTATCTTCGTTTACAAGATATGATTGATTTTTCATCGATTACATTTAACAAAGCAATTAAAACAACTAAAACTAGAGCTCTAAAAACAGATCCAGGATATACTAATTATCGATTAACAGATAAATCGTTTGAATTAAGCATTGGTAATCGCGTACTATCTACAGAAGTACTTGATGAAGGCAAGTATCCAGTAATAAGTGCAAATGTGTATGAAGAATTTGGAAGAATTGACAAACTGAATCTAAGTGATTTTTCCCTTCCATCAATTCTTTGGGGGATTGATGGCGACTGGATGGTTAATATAATACCGCCTAACACCCCCTTTTATCCTACCGACCATTGCGGTGTATTAAGAATCAAAGATTCCTCGATTGTTCCAGAATACTTTGCAACTGCTCTCTTTGTAGAGGGACAATTCGAAAGGTTCTCTAGAAGCAATCGAGCATCGACGCAGAGAATCAAGAGCTTAACCATTCAAATACCTCAAAAAGAAAAGCAAGAGGCAATTGTATTAGAGTTAAAATCCTACGATAATGAAATTGCTAGACTCACTTCGGATTTAATTGCTCTTGAAGAAACTATAAAGAAGGAATTTATAAGTCGCTTTGGTATTCCTGTTGAAAATACTAATGGATTACCAATATCCACCTTGGAAAAAATATGTACAACCATTACTGACGGTGCTCATAATAGCCCCAAAGAAGAAGTTAGAAGTTCAATTCCGATGCTTTCTGTAAAGGATATGACTATATGTGGATTTGATTATAAAGACTGTAAACACATATCTTCTGACGATTACGAAGCACTCAAGCGAAACGGTTGTCAACCATTGAAAGATGATGTTTTATTAGCCAAAGATGGAAGCTATTTTAAATACGCTTTTGTTGTTAGCGAAACAATTGAACAAGCAATTCTATCATCAATCGCAATCTTAAGACCTGATACTACTCAAGTTCTTCCTGTCTTTTTGCAATACTATTTGTTGACAGATAGAATTTTTAAAATGGTAAAAGAGGAGTTTATTACAGGCATGGGGCTTAAGCGAGTAATTCTTGATGATATAAAAAGAATACCCGTATACATCCCTGATATTAAAGAACAGGAAGCCTTTTGCAAATATGTCGAGAAAACTTCAACCAAACGTGATGAATTAATGAAAAAAATAGCAATGACTAAAACAAACAAGCAAGGTGCAATCGACCAATATTTTAAATAACATTAAAAAGCCACAATCCCGGTAGTCTTACCACCAACGATTGTGGCTTTCTCTGTTCAAAGTCTTGTATATCTGCCATCGCTTAGTAGTCAAAACGTAAGCGCTAAATAAAATAGAGGATTTATTACTGTCTCAAAACCATTCATAATTAGTGTCTGCTGAATAAAAGAAAATTCACTTAAAACCATTATTTTTACTGTGTTTTCTGCTCAAAGATGGTATAATAAAGTGCACGGTTTTAGCGGATCTCAAATCTTTTTTCGTGCAGTTTTCAATAGAAAAATACCATTTATGGAG
>OATU01000465.1_pt1 | contig 35458 bp, 32 predicted proteins | sample 1516711 | NCBI WGS metagenome assembly OATU01 (sample SAMEA2579971, study PRJEB22360) | human gut metagenome | biome: human gut; feature: human-associated habitat; material: faeces | place: Denmark | collected 2008/2010 | reverse complement strand
AATTCAAAATGGTTCCTGGTGCGATGCACCCGGAACCATTTTGTCTACAGTCTGACACGATTGGTCAAAGAAATGATCAATCGTGTTTTTTATTGATTATACATCTCATTAAATATATACGGGCTTGTCAGCGATGGACGCAGCCCGTTCACTTCATCGTTGACAAGGGCGTTTGGCTCTGCTACATCACATAGAATTATGCTCATTTTGCGAATAAAATCTATTTGTCCTCTATATACCTCAATTCTGGATTTTTAATAAACTGTCCATTGATGTCACGCAAATAAGGTAACGTGTTAATGATTGCGCTATTATTGATTACACCATAGATATGTGGGTAAAAACGACCACAATTCTCACTATCTTCATAACGTACTTCAGATATTAGTTTATCTTCATCTATACAAAGCAAAACCATATCATCAGTTACATATTTAAAGTTAGGTGCCACCCTCCAAAAGTATTCGACGGAGCTGCAATGGATACAGCCATCAGCCGCAATCAAATCCTCTCCCCATGTGTTTTTGTGTCTAATTTTTTCCCATCTGGATTTCTTAGTGCAATGTAAAATCATTTGTGCCTCCTATTATATATGTTTTCTTTAATATAGATAAGTTTTTTCATAGATTTCACAAGCATTTATCTGAATGATTGTGCATTTGGAATTACTATAAACATACCTGGCTGAATCCTATCTGCATCAGGAATGTAGTCCAGATTTCTCTGTAGAATATAAACCCATTCATCACTGTTCCCATAGTATTTTTGTGCAATTTTCCGCAGGCTGTCACCTTTCTGAATCGTATATCCCTCAAGATCTGTAGGTGTAAGAAAATAACAGTCCGGCACCTCCTTATCCAGATTGGTAACAGAACTCAATCTTGAATAATAACTATAGGTGCTCCCGTCATTTATGGAACGAACTGTAACATACGAAGATACATGCAGCGTGGTTTCTTTATGCTTTTTCCAGTCATAATCCTTCGGAAAATCTGGTATGACAGGAAGTTCCTTCGGATCATTGCTGACGTAGGTATATTGTTTCTCCGAGTCAGACACCGTGCTTGATGGAATAGCTCTATAATACGGAGTAATTTTTCCCCCCTCTACAACGTACTCTTCGGTATCTTCCGTATTCATTCCTCTAATTCGATACTCATACGATATTTCATAGCCATCTTCCATATCCATAATAATTTGTCCGGCGGCAAGGTTTCTATAGCCTTTCATATCATGTGGATTGTCCACAAAGCTTTTTCCATCTGCTGACAGCAGTACTTCCTTGTAATGAAATTCATAATTAAACGGATCTGATGCTGGATCTTTTAGCGGCGGATGCAAGCGGCGGGATTGTCCGGCATGATTCTCCTCACAAATTCTGGCAAATTCCTGTTCGCTCAATTCTTTGCCTTCTGCAAAAGATGAAAATGGGCTGGCCGCCAATAGTATCGCAGTAAAAGAAAAAATTAATAATCGTGTTTTCGTCAAGTATTTCATCAGCTTCGTTTCCTCCTCAACTAAAAAATGGCATATTGCCATATTCACAATGATATATTATCACACGAAATGGCCCGCTCTCTCATTTAAATATAGTTTATTTCATTATACCACAGATGGTCGATTACTTGACGAACTTTCTTTTTTCACGATTCAAATCACCGTTTGAGTAACAACTGCTTTATACCATGATTAAACGGGCATATCGTTTACCGTATAGATAACTCATGCAATAAAGAGAGGAAAACTTGATGCATTGTCAAATTACCCGGCATAATTAAACATTTCTATAACCCTTCTGTTCAACGTCGGTAAGATCTGATCGCCGAATAATGTATACAGCCCTCCCAGCAGCAAAGCACCAATCACAACTGCGATCAATATTTTCAACGCTTTTCTGAACCTTGGATGTACACGATTAAGAAAATCTCCGGTTAGGTAGTGCCAATAATTTGGTTGGTAAATTGCTTTTGTCATTCATCGCCCTCTCTTTCTTGTTTCTGTGTATATAAAAAACACGACTGAATTTTTAGGTTCAATCGTGCTTTTTAATATTAACAATTATTCAATATCATCAAGTGTCTGCCAACGAATACAATGTTCTGGTGGATCTATCTTATTATCAAGCAATGCATCTAAAAGACTCTTTACCTTTTCTCTAAAAGATATATCCGTTTTCATTTTTTCTAATGTATGGTACGGTTTGTCCTTACTTACAGTAACATTTAAAAGTGCATCCTCGAAATTTGTTTTACAGGCAATCAACACTGTGTTGCTTATATCTGAACTATTATTAACTTCACTCAATATCTTTGTGTTAACCGTCCACGCTGGATTTCCTGTACCTTTTGGAGTCAATTTTGTATCAGCATCATGCAATATTCCGTAATTAGATGTGAACTGGTTTAATATTTTAATTATCGAAGGAATTACTCCTTTTCCTCTTGCTCTTATTATGTGCACATCGTCATATTCACCAGGATATAAAAGCTTCAACCTTGAAAAAGCCGTATACTCGGTATCCCCTTCCACAACCACTATTCTTCCACCAAAAAAGAATTCATGAACATAGGGGTCACATACATTAAGCAGTTTCATATTATCTTTATCATCATCGCTTAATTTTGCATTTTCTGGTCTAAATAAAACAGTACTTTTAACCTCATCTGTTTCATCCCTGCTAACCCTAATAATTGTTGTATTATCTCTTGATAGATCAATAAAAATAGGCGAATGAGTAGTTACCATAACCTGCCAATTACCTACTTGTGGCAAATCATACAATGTCTTACGCGCATCTCGTATCGCTGAGGGATGTAGACAAAGTTCTGGTTCATCTAATAGTAGTACATGTGGCCTTCCATCCTTGTCTCCATTCTCAGCTATATACTTCAACGCTGTCCACATCAACGTTCTTCTAGCACCACTACCTTGTGCAGAAATTCTTGACATAAATCCGCCATCTGGTCCCATAAACAAATCAGGTGTTTCCTTAAATGGAGTATATGTCTTTTCGACATTGCTTTCCGGTTTTGCATCAAGAGAAATTACATAATTGTGAAATACCCCTTCCAAATATTTATTGATGCTTTTTTCAATATTCTCTGTTTCTTCATCAACAGCCTTGGCTACTGTCTTTTGAAATCCTTTAATTTGTTCAAGTAATATCTCATAATCCGTCTTTCCTGATGTATTACCTGGGCTTGTAATATTTTTGAATTTATCTTTTATTATAGCGTGCAACAATCCTGTTATTTCTGCTTCTTGAGTTTCCGGAGAAGCAAAAGCGTCAATTCTATGCACTTTAGGTCTATATGCGTTTGCCACATTAGGAGCTCCCCAAGGCACTTTATCTACCCAAGCATTGGCATCAACATCAAATCCTCGTCTTTTAGGTTCTACCCCAGGACTACTCCATGTCCATTTTTCTCTGATAAGCATCTCACCATTTGGCAGTGTCTTTATCCATTGAGCACCAGGTTTATTTTCCGAAATTATTGTATATACTTCAATTTCCGGAAGATTCTCTGAGTCAACAATATTATTAGGAAAATCATCAATTGTAAGATACCCTGCCTTTGAACCTGTATTCATTGCAACTTCGTAAGCTCTCAGTATTGAACTCTTTCCTACGTTGTTTGCCCCAACCAGAACAACAATATCATCCAAATAAATTTCAACAGGAGTATTTCCTATTGTTCGAAAATTTTTGATTATTAATTTGCTCAATCTTGGGCGCGGAATTGTTTCATCATCTGGTAATAGTGAAATAATCTCCTCTTTTGCACTTGCCTTTGCCATAAAACCTATACCTCCCATTTTAATTCGTTTGACATATTTTTATGATATTCTTTCCCTCACACTTTGATTCACCCTTGTAGCTATGGTTTGACTTTTCTTTTAACGCATATCCTGATATCATTATTTACTTCCCATAATTCGCATTTTTTTAACTCGGCCAGATTTTTCAATATAATATGATGACGCCGCTAATACCTCTTGTATTTTATCTGGCAACCCCATACCTTTACTTAACGAAGGTTGCACAATCACAACATTCCCTACAAACTGCTTTCCCGTTCCCGTAAGGTCTTTTCTAAATTGATCATAACGTCCCCGAATGAATTCACAATGCCCGCTTTTACGTCTCTCCTCCATTTTACTTAATAGCCTTGACTTAGTTTTAAGCCAGACAATTGATTTTACCGCTTGCCCAGCTACCTCGTATATATCATCTACACTACTATTGTATTTTGCGGCATTCATTTTTTTAACATGATACAATTCTATTATAAAATCATTTTCTGTTTCCTTTGCTGTAATAAAGTCTGCTATTTCTCCTTTAGTATGATCATAGATGATATATTTGTAGCTTTCATCACTTGTTAACACCTGCTCTAATATATCCTGAATTGATGTTCCTGCAGTATTCTTAACCTCCACTTTTACATCTGTTCCATATTTGTCCCAATCTACTACTTCAATATTTTCTAAATTAAAAGAAATTGCATCAGGGTTACCTTGATATACCTCACTCCCTATAATCATTACATCATCGGTTGTTCTATAAATTAAAGGATATTCACATAAATATTCATCTAAACGCAAATTTTCCTTACCCTTTTTTATTGTGATTTTATTTGTTAATGATTTATATCTTCCCTGTACATCGCAGTCAATAATCTCTTCTGAATCTTCTGTTTCAACCGATATTCTAATTTTATCACTTTTAATCTTTACAATTTTCAATTTATAGTCTATAAGCGTATTATATAATTCCTTTTTACCATTAATCATCAAAGCAGGCGGCAGCACATATGTATCTGGGTTGTAATCCACAAAAAATATTTTATCTGGATAATCTCTTAATTCTTCTGGCATCGGAAGCAAATCAAAATTTGTATTAGTCTTTACTTGAATATCTTTATTACTGATTTTATATCCATTATTATCACACCAAGACACATATTCTGGTATCGTTAAATATGCACTGCTCCACATTTTTGATCCGCTACTATACCCTATTGTTATACTCTTATCTTCTGCATTTGCCTTGCAGAATACATGTCCTGGAGAATATAATTTACCAGTGCTTGGATCAATTGCATTACTAACATCTGAACCTGCAGAAATCCTATATGACTCGCCTGATTCGCTATAACGGTTTAGCATTCCTGAATTGAATATCTCAAAATCTTTCAATCTCCCTAACACACGGTTCATTTTATGCTTTGGTATTTTGTCGCAAGATTCAGAAAAGGATTTTGCAATTAATTCATACTGAACCTCGCTTTTACATTGTGAATATATAAATAGCAAACCTGTATCTTTTTGATAATGTACAATATATAAAATGTACTCTTTATTGATTTTATCATTTCCAATCAACCATTTAGGAGTACCTAAATCTACGCCTATCCCTATAACAGTATTATCCTTGTCATTAACATAGATACGATCTGAAACTCTACAAATTTCAGGGAAGTCACCGTTTATATTAAATTTAGGTACTTTATATACTCTTGCATGACAATTTGGCCTAATTCCCTGTAAAGGAATTTCTTCTCCGCCCCCTACTTGTGACGCATTCTTTTTATATCCTTCAAAATATCTTCTATCTTCCTCCTCCTTATTACTTTTGCTTTCACTCATGTCTATAATCATATCTTGCCAAACTGCATCACTTGCATAAAGACGATTATTTTCTATTTCCAGCTCTTCATCATTTAATGCTATAAATTTAGCAGTTCCAATATTAAAGGCATTTGTTCTGGCAAATCTACCAATAAATTGAAGCGTACTTGCTAATGACTTGTGCGGGGAATGTATTGCTGCAATTTTAAGATTTGGAAAATCAAATCCTTCGCCTAACATATCAACACATATTATTCCGTCCAGCTTTTCGTTTTTGAGTTCTTCTATACATTTTTTAACAATCGAATTTGACATTGAACTATCTATTCTTCTTAACTTTAGCTCGGTATTCTCGGCATATAATTGTTCTAATTTTAACGCATCTAATTTGGAATTAGTTCTTATCATTAAATAGTGATTCAATCCCTTTTCCCTGTCCGATAAAAATACCTGTTCTGCCATTTTTGCAATTTTAATATCTTTATTATCACCACATTTACATTCAATAGGAATATATTGAATTTCTCCAAATATTCCATCACTGTAAGCCAATGATAATGGATAATTATATATAATCTCGCCCTTGATTTCCTTTTTATCAAGTCTAAATGGAGTTGCGGTAAATAAAATATGCGTAGCATGTTTTAAATTTACAAGTATTTGTTCCCAGGTTGTGGCAGGGGAATGATGTGCTTCATCTATCAATACCAGATCTATACTCTCTCTTATAGCCTTCTCCACGCTTAAACTTAATGCACACGTTGGCGTTGCTATAATAACATCTGCAGCCATTATTTTTTCAAATTTTTCTTCTGTATACTTATGCTCCATTTCATATACTTTAGGTTTTGCCATCGTTTTTTGAAAAACGTTAGCTTTACACAATGTATTCAAAAGACTAAAATCTTCAGAAATTTGTCCTCTAACCATTTTACTCGGAGTAACAACTAAAACTTTTTTCTTCAATAGAACATATGGCGTCATCATTAAAACTGCCGTTTTACCAGAACCTGTGGGCATTACTACTATAGCAGTTTTTGATTTGTTTAAAGTAAAAAACGAAGAAATTGCATGAATAGCACCTACCTGCGCATTCCGTAATCCCCTATGCTTTTTACAGTCCTTAGTATACTTCAAATTTTTATAATGGCTAATAAAATAGTGCTTCAATGAAATCCTCCATATATTATCTTTTTAACACTTTTTGTTGTATTTCCTCTACCAGCCGCTGTACCATACACGCTGGCCACATCTCCGATGGCTTTTCCCTTCCATCATCCAGACATTTCTTATAGCAACGTTCCGCTATCTGAATTGCATTTTCCTCTGCCCCATACTGTACCAGCTTGCGGTAAATATCCTTATCCTTCTTAAGATATTTCTGCCCTGTAACCTTCTCAAATTTATCCGCAAACCGGTCACAGCATGTATAGGATTCTCGTATAGCTGGCATCTCACCAAAATAGGCATACATCCAAATTTCAAAGCAAGGATTGGACCAACCTGCACCAACACCACTTTTCTCTGCCGCCTGAATAATGTTATCAAAATCCTTTACCTGATCCCTGTCAAATACAATCCAGGGGATACGGTACTGCGGCTCCTTATTCGCAAGTTCTAGTGCCCGTTCCACCAGTTCTACCGTCTTAGCCTTTTCTACCTTTATCACCAGACGATCCTTCAGCTCTGCTGGAATACTATCCCGCAAACCCTCAAAATAATTCTTTTCTGTCTCCTCTGTATCTGTCACTATCAGGTAATATCCTAATTCTGGTACTCTTATCCCCACACGCTTGTTCCGGTCTCTTCTTTTTCCGGCCCTACGGTCACTGGGCTTTCCTCCGCTTTTATTCGTCATCCGCAGCCCTCCCTGTAAGCATCTTCATCGGTTTCAATGCCGGAATGGCGCCATAATTTCCTGTAAGATAATTCTTTGCCAAAGCCTCGTCCCTGCGTACTTTATTACCGTCCTCGTCTTTAAATTCAGCCAAGGAATACAACTCTGATACTCCGTCCTTGTTTTTGTTTACCATCCAAATTTCGTCCCTGCGAAGCAGTTCATTGGAAAACTGCCATATATCATGGGTAGTAAAAACAAGCTGGGCATTTTGCGTGTTGATCTCCGGAGATAAAAAGGTCAGTATAATATTCCGGACAAGCAATGGATGCAACCTGGCATTCAGTTCATCTACAAATAATGTTCCACCGTTATCCAGAACATCTTTCAATGATGGGTAAAGAGCAAACATTTTCAGTGTACCGCTGGATTCCTGTTTCAGCGGTATCGAGGCCATTTCCTGACTGCCCACCTTTCTATGGAGAGCATCAATCGTATAGCTCTTGCTCGTATCCTTCTCATCTTCTGGCGGTAACTCTTCCACTTCAAAATCTTGTATTGCCTCATCAAAGGATGCAAAATACTTTACCACGTTCTCCTGCACTTCCTTACTATCTATAAATCCATCTGGAAGGACTCTGGAGCGGAAGAAATTTTCTGCCGGATCACCGAAATCAATAATATCATTGTTTAGGAACCAATCCCTCACTTTCTTCAGTTTTGCAACACGCAGCTTTGCTCCCAGGGAGACAATAAGAGCCTCCTTATTCAATGATGCCTTAATATTCTCCACATGGCTCTTGGAAAACCCATTCATTTCCAGCTCTTCGCCTTTTTTGCGGTAAAATACGGTTCTATAATTATTTCTTGCTGTCTTGGCTTTGGAATATAGCCATTCCTCCACTACCTCATCTGCTTTTAGAGAAAATCCATATTGATATATCTTCCCGGTATTTTCAGAATTGTCTACATAAAAAACCTCAAATGTAGTCTCTTCATTACGGCTGTTATCATCAAATAGAAACGGAGTTACTTTCATATAATCCGCTTCCTTTTTCCGGCGGTTTTCATCCTCATCTCCAAATTTAAACGATTCTGCCACATAATAAGTCATATAGTCAAACGCATCATACACATTTGACTTACCGCTTGCATTAGCGCCGTAAATCGCAGCTACCTTGAGTAGCTTGTCATTTGCGATATCTACAACGTGATCCTCATGTTCTGTTATTTTAGTCGCTGACAAATCCAACGACACCTCATCACGAAATGATTTGAAATTCTTAAAGTTAAATTGTATCAGCATATTAATCTCCTCATTCTGCTCTCTATAAACCCTTACTATTATAGTATATACTATTTTGGATAAAAATCAACATCCAATTTCACAAAAATATAAAATTAGATGTTGATTTTTGTCCAAAATATTATTTTTTCTCTTGCATAAGAAAGAATAACCTCCCACGCAGTAACTCACACTCCCTTTCCAATTCTTCCTTCTCTGCGCGAAGCTCCTGTATCTTTTTATCCTTTTCAGCTACAATATCCGCCAATTTCTCTTTCTTTGTACTCTTCTTACGCTCCTGCGTCTTTATCCCGGAATATCCATAATCCACAAGCAGTTCCCTGATATGACCTTTAGAAAATACAGACCGAGAAAGCCCTGTGAACTCCACCAGCGCCGCAATCGTCACGCTTCTTCCCTCCGCCTTCAGTTCCTCAATCGCTCTCAAAACCTTATTGATCGACTGCTGACGCAAAAGCTCCTGTTTCTCTGTTAATTGCTTGGGCAATCCTTTATTCCTTCCCATCCCCGTCCCCTCTTTCCAATTTTTTCACAATGGCCTTAAACCCTGCAGCTATTGCCACAAAATTATCTGCCAGCTGTCTGTCACTCCTGAATTTCTCCGCTTTAGCTCCCCAATCGGCCGCCTGCTCTTTGAAATATGCCAACTGCTCCATTTCCGGCACAAAATCCCTACAACTAATGCATTCCCAAACACCGCTCCTGCAATGAGTGACATCAGCACATACTCCACCCGGTACCCTGTGGGCGCGGATATTTTTAAGCAATCTTGACTCTGTAACGGAATCCATGTTCAGAATCCTTCCTTCAAACAACACATATGGATTCTCTGCCTCTGTCTGATACTCTATTGGCTCCACGATTGTCTCCGGGAACAGGTTTAGATGCGCATACGAGGCATAAAGCATTGCCGTGCCATGGTGCGCCGTCATCTCCGCAATTTGCGCCAGAGTAAATCCTGCCCTCAGTCGTTCTGTAACCCCATTATGGCGGAACTGGTGCGAAGTTACCACATACTCTGCTCCATTTTCATCCCGCACATCATATCTCCTGCAAATCTCTTTTAACTGATAGGATATATACGGCCATGATGCCACACTGTATCTGTTTTCTGAGTACCAAACGTCATTTTGTAGAATCTGTGACCGGTATGCAAACAGAGCCCCTTTCTTCTCTTCTGGCAAATAACATTGGTAAGACATTGCCATTATCTGTTGTTCCTGAATGAGAGCAATCAGGTGACCTCCCATTTCCTTATTCTCGATGTGAATAGTACGCATGATTGGTTCTTTATATCCGCCATTTTGTTTCCACATAGGAATAAAGAGACAGTAATGTCCATCAAATGGCTTGAGACATTCAATCTTCATACCCAGAATCTCCGATATCCTAGATGGAATCAGCCGCAGCAGCCAGTAAATACAGCGCATTGTCACAGGAATATCCTCTTCCATAAATATCCGGTCAAGCTGCTTCGCTACATACTCCGGTATATATTTCTGATCTACAAGCCGCTTTGACTGATAGGGATTATTGTAAAAAGGATTCGGCAGTTTCATTTTTTCAAAATCACTCATCCGATTAAGAAAAACACCCACAGCTGACCAGATACTGCTTCTGCTACTTTCACTGTAGCCTTTTCCATCCAAATATTCTTTAAACCGGGAAGCCGTTGTCACCTGAATTTCTGACAGAGAACTATCTGCCATAAACCGAAGAAAGATAGCAGTATTTCCCACGTTTCCGCAAACTGTCCCTACTCCTTTCCCCTCCACTAACCGGATCAGTGCAAAATATTTCACCATTTCTTTATGCTGTTCTGGAATCATCGAAAAATAAATCGTGACCTTGCTCAGAAGCTGGGACTGATTTTTAAGCCGTTTCTCACAGATCCACTTGTCACTTTCAAAAGAAATGTTGTCAGATAAGCTGTCCAAAAAATCCCGATACCGCTTTTCCTCACATTTCCTGTAATACTCAATATACTCCTGTTTTGGTATCGCGCTCATAGACAGTCACCCCCCTCTTTTCTCTATCATCTCAACGATATTCCTATAAGCAGCCAACAACTGCATTTCCTGCCGGTACTCTATATACCCTTCATAATCTGCGATTTCCACCTGTTGATAATCCTTTATCAATTCCTGCACCCGTGCTTCCTGAGCCTGCAGCAATTCCTTCCAGAATGGCAGATATTTTATTCCCGTGCACAGATGTGGGCAATTGGCACAGTGGACCGAACGGCTGCGGCTTTTACATGCCCCATCGCACAGTTTCCTTGTACAGAAACCGAATTCTACCCGGCGCTTTCCCAAACGAAAATCAACATATAAGAGCCGTCTCTCTTCTTCCGAGAAAGTGGTAAGCTGTTCATTGGATAACAACAGGTGAAACTGCTCTTTAAAAAACTTGGTATTCATTTCTGCCAGTCTAGCTGATTTAACTTCCGCATAATACTGCATGACCGTACTTTGGTTCAAATGCCCAAGCTGATAGACAAGTTCCATAGTGGTGGCGCCGTTCTCAATCATGTTTACCACTAGCGTTTTGCGGCACTGTCTGCTGGTAAAATTCCAAAGCCCGCCGCTATCATCACAAATCTCATATTTATGAATCAGCTTGTTGATTTTCGTAATGAAATACTCCACATTCAGCATTGTAACCTTATAGCCTTTCTTTTGATGCAGAAAAATATAAGGAAGACTATGTTCTCTGCGAAGTTCCTCACTGGCAGTAATCTGCTCTTTGATTTTCTCTGCTAACTCCGCCGAGATGTAAACACTATGATACTCGCCGATTCCGTTGCGGCGTCTGGCCTTTAGCGTCTTGTAAGGAATATATTTTAGTCTCACCGCCCCATCATAACGAGCGGTTGTAAGGCAGTCCGCTTCTAAAAATGCCACCTCTTTGGCCCTCATTCCGGTTTCGGAGAATATCTGGAATACCAGCCTGTCTGTCTCATCCAATTCCTCCAGCCGGTCAGAAAGTTCTTCTATTACCTTATCCGGAATATATGGTGTATTCTTATGGTATTTCTTAGCATTGACAAAATGCAGGCTCTCGAACGGATTACTATGAGGTTTGGGAAGTTTACTATCATTCTCGTCTGAGCAAAGATAATGGTACAAAGTTCGACAGGCAGAGAACATGGTCATGATTTTTGATTGATCCATCTCTTGCTCCAAGGATAACTGCAACTTTTTTACGTCTATATGATCAATATCAGAAAAATACCGGATGCAATCATTTATTTCACAAATCCGGTTCACCGCCTCAAAAATGGAGAGGTGGTTTCTGTCACTGGCGCGTATATGGCCTGAAAACCTCATCTTTAGGAAACACTTTATCTCTTTTCGGAATGACGGCTGATTTACCTTACGAAAATCCACAGTCAGCAGTTTCAGACCTGTTCCATGCCTTTGATATAAAATCCACACATCATTATGCAGTGACATTTCTTTCCTGTTTTCCTTAACAAATCGCGTCCTCTGAATTTCTATTTCTTCCTCTGTAATCTGCTTTAGTAGCTTCAGAAAGTCCGGTTCTGCACCTGCAAATCCTGTGCGGCTGTCATTTCCCAGAATAAAGTTATTCATTTTCGTAAGGCTGATTAATTCCCGCCTTTGCGTATAACTGCCGGCAATATCTTTTAAATAAGCAAGCGTCTGGTCTGGTATCTGCATCAGATACCTGGATACCCTTACATCACCCACCCGGTTTGACACTTCTGAAAGAGAAGAACCACTTTTCATAAAATATCTAATGACTGAAATCCAATACTCTGCAAAAGCCTCTTCATTCATCTGGCAAAAATCCCCTCCATTTGCCTGATCTAAAATATATCGGAAATCATAATGAATTTTTATCGCTTCATTTTTCAGCATCTTTGCAAACACGTACTCATAGCCAATGTATTTGGATTTCAGACACTTTTCTCCATCAGCCCACTCCCGTGCAAACTGCATTGCATAGTAAGAAAAGCATTGTAGAAACGCTTCCCTGCATGTTAGTCCGATTGCAACGAAAGCAATCCCTCCAAAGACAGTAAACGCCTCGCAAAGTCCAATATTGTCCTGCTCGTAAATCCTACTTTCCAAAACACTCCGGTAATCCTCAATTTTCTTCCTCATTACCGGTTCCGGATACTCCTTCCGATACGGAAGGCGCACCTCGGTTCCCTCGATGTCCCAGACAGCAGAAGCGGTAATTCTCTGTGCGATTTTAATCATTACCGCCACCATCCTTTTTACCATGGCGTTTGTATACGGCGTTGGCCATAATCTCGCTGTTATGGTTCATATACGGCTGAATAGAATCAATCTGCGACCAGCCAAACAAAGCTTTGATTTGAATGTCTGATTTTTCCTGCTCCGGCTGCAATGCGTTATGCTCCAATACCTCCATCACCTTCGTGCTCCTGCCGCTATGGGTTCTGACACCTACTGCTGAAATGCCACAACGTTCTGCACAGTTTTTAAGGATTTTGCGATAGTTATGATAAGTGAGCGGCTGTCCCGCCGATTTCCCACGTAAAGTAAGGAATAACCAGTCACTGATGATACCGCCCTCATTTTCAGCAGACGGCCGTTCCACAAAAAGATAATCGTTCAGTGCCTTTGCCGTCTCTTCCCCTATCCGAACAGTTCGAAGTTTGTTCTCATACCCACTGACCGCAGATTGTCTCCTCTTGGAGCGTGAAGGCTGTATCAGCCGTTCCACTTCCCGGTAATCACCAAGCCGTATACTCAGCACCTCATCAATCCGAAAGCCCTCCAGCGTCAGCCGGAACACCGCCTCATCCCGCAGCGTATGAAAACCGCTGCAAAGGAGCGCTTTCTCTTTATCTGTATACCATTTAATATATTCTCTGCCTCCTTTTACATCGGGCAGCATCCGGTTAATCAGGTATTTATACTGGTAAGTGTAGATCTGTCCATACAGATAGGACTGTGGCCGGCATCTGCGCTCTCCTTCGTAAAACACCATCCCACTGCCATAGGTCTGGTCAAGCCATCGGTAAAAGTCTGTTATGGCGGTTACATAGCCGGACAGAGTGCTGTAACAGAGACTTTCCTGTGGACTCAATATTCTTAGATTTTCCTTATCCCCGTAAATCAAATGATCCACAAACTCAAGAACCTGTTTGTTAGTTGCCGCCTCATAATTCGTGTGTTGCTTCTCATGCAAAAAGTTAAAGTATACGCACAGCTTGTAGGCGTAACTTTTTCCTGTACCAAGTTTATTGATGCTCTTCATCTCAATATACTGATTTGGTGCCAGCAAAGGGAGAAGCCGGTCTGTCAACATATAGCGGCAGACCTCATCTCCAGCTGTGGTTTCAAATAGAAACCGTTTTACCTGAAATCGTTTTTCCATGGTCCATCCTTCCCGCGCCTCTGGCACAGGCTAACTATACCATGAATCCATGCCTTTTGCTTCCTCTATCCGGCATAATTGAACATTTCCTGAATACGTCTTGTTAATTCAGGTAGCACAACATCTCCGAATAAAGCGTATAATCCGGCCAGCAGTAAAGCGCCGAGCACCACCGATATCAATATGACAATCGCCGTGTCAATGTAGCCTTCCCCTCTGTTGTCTGCCAGGATACCGCTTGTCCTTGCATACAGCTTCATTGCCTTTATCTTAATGGAATTCATTTTCTCTTTCATAGTATTCTACCTCTTTCCTTATAATTTATATCGTGTACATGAAACAGGGAGTAAACCGGCGTCTCCGTCTAAACCTTTTCCCCTGCCATTCCCTTATGTTTAAAGGGATTAACCACTATCTATATCGTATACATTTATATAGTGTTGCTGTAGTTAAGAAAACAACGCAGAATCGATGAAATTTTCTGCACTTTTATCCCGAAGAATCGATGAAATACGAATTGCTGTTCTCACAGTTACTCTCTCAATTTTCTTAAACATATGGCTATTCTCCCTTCTACTACAATATATTTATGGTTAATATCCCTTACAGCCAGTAAGGAGTTATCCATCTCGTTGCTATTTTTGCGATCTACATTTCCTGAGTTCCCATCGCCATGGTTTCTTCACTTTCTACGTCCTCTTCTACTACAGGCTCTTCTGATTCCATCCCCATATCTGTCAGATCAGCTTCCTCCGGCTCTGCTTCTGTCTCTTCCTCTAATTCTACGTACTCATCATATTCTTCTTCATATTCCATATCCTCCTCTTCCTCTATCCCCATGTACTGTAAATACTCCTGTATGACAGAACGATCAAACTGCGCTTTCATCTCTCTCGACTTAAAATAGCAGGCATCTTTGTAACGTCCCTGATTCCAATCCTTAATTCTTGGCATTGCAACTTCTAAACCATAATCTCCTTCCCGAATCTTAACGTTACGAATGGTAAACAGACCATTTACCTCCACATCGGCAACCGCAAGATTATCCGCTGTGTGAAACGCTTTCAAATCCACTTCTGTCTTGATTTCCTGCCCCACTCTACCACCTTCCGCTACTGGCATTTTCTTTTCCTCCATCTTTTTAATTATATAGTCGCTGGTTCCTGACACGAAAAAGCTTCGATCTGTCCTTTCTCAAATGGCACCTGTTCAAACCCGTAATGGTCTACATAGTAAAACTGGCTGCCAGAAGAATCATAAAGTTCAATGATGTCTGAAATTGATATCGGCCTTCCTGAAAATCCCGAAGGAAGTTCTTCATAAGACCGAACAAATCGGTCATATATTTCTTCCAGATCATTCGTATCCATCTGGCTCTGGTAAACCATCTGATAATCGGTCCGTTCTGGCTCACCATAATCTCTTTTTAATACTGCATAGTCCAAAAACTTCTTTTCCGGAAGTGCCTCTGCCTTTATTTGATAAATCCGGCAGTCTTTGAACCGCTTTCCCTCCCGCTCCCCTGCCTGTACCCCCGCAGCCAGACGATCGTAAACACCATTCTCCCATACTACGTGCAGCCCCTTCTTTTCTTCCAGGTATCGCTTTAATATTTCGTTCTCAAACATCGTATCTATAACGGCTAATTCCCCTTCCACATACCCTGCCAGATTTCCAAAGTATTCAACAATCCCGTCCCTGACCCTGATTCCAACCACCAGCTCACCTCCTTAACCAGCAATGCTCAAACACACGCCACAGGTTATTTCAGGTCTTTCTTTGTGATCACAGCATTGGCCTGCATCATACCGGCAAGTTCCGTCATAAGGTTTAATAGTTTTTCACCAGACATCTGCTTTACTGCGGCTCGGACATACGCCTCCATGGCTTCACTGGACTGGTCTCCCATCTCAATCAGTACCGCCTTTCTAATTTCAACTCGTCCCCGTTTATCCATAGCAATCTTTATAATATCTCCGCAGCCAATGCCTGCCGCCTCCCGAACCTCCTTCGGGAGATAAACGCGGCCTTTCCCATCTACCAGACGGTACATTTCCTTACCTTCGCTCATACAGCCCTTCCTTTCTCATAATTGCCTTTACTTTTTCTGGCGATATACCAAATTCCGCGCACAGATTTAAGATTGCCTTCGGGACCAGAATCTCTACATCGTTGGCTTCTGTAATTGTGATGGAACCGTTCTTGCAGACAACATCTAAATCTGCCTCTATATCGATCCTGGCTTCTTTTAGCAGTGATTCCGGAATACTCAATGGTGATTCACCTTCTAACAAACCATCCGTCGTCTGCATTTCCCTTAATTCCTTCTTATCCATTTTCCCGTTCATCTGTTTACCCTCCATACATTCTAATCTTCTACATTTCCCATTCATTCCTGCAGTTACCCATTGTCATCAAAAAGCCCAATCTGCTGGGGCATTGCTCTGGCCCGTTCTGTCGTATCATAATTCGAAATAAACAGTTCCTCAAATTCCTCTCCACTGTTATAGCGCTGAGCCAGATTGTTGCTTCTTTTCACCGGTTCGATCAAAAAACCTTTATACAAATCTTTAATAAAATCACAGTCATTGTACGAAACCAGCCATTTTCCCTGTGCGTTCTTAAGCGTATCTCTCAAACGGAAATGGTCCTCTTTTCTGAATTCCACTTCATAATGACCTTCCGTCTGATAATACGGTGGATCACAATAAAAAAAGGCATCGGTTCGGTCATACTGACGGATCAATGCTTCAAAGTCTTTATTTTCTATCACGGTATTCCGCAGTCTTAAACTTCCACGCCAGATCAATTCAAATGTTTTTCGGATATCCGATGGCTGGCACCCAAAAGAAGTACAACCGCTCCCGTAACTGTAACGAATCAGCTTGTAAAAAGCCACTGCCTTTTTCACCTCATCTACAGTTCCATTCTTCTTTAAAAGCAGTTCCAGCTCCCGAAACTCCAGATCGGAAAAATACTGTCTGGCTATCTCCAGTTCTCCGCTTAAACAGGAATTCTGAATCGACTCTCTGCTTAAATAACGTTTCAGAAATTCAAACTCTTCTCTCCCATTCAGCGGCAGGAAATCAAGTTCCTTTAAAAATTCCAACGGCTGGTCCCGCACGCACCGGAACAGGTTGGTCAGATTGGAATTGTAATCGTTATAGACTTCCATCTGTTCCGGTACCTTACCAAACAACACCCAGCCCCCTCCGCCAAAGACTTCCACATATCTGCTGTAAGCTGGGGGAAGCCTCTGGTATATCAATTCCCTCAGAGCCTTCTTTCCTCCAATCCAACTGATAATGCTGTTCAAACGAATTCCTCACCTCCAAATCTTGTCTCTAATTAACGCTTCAACACTAGCTGCCTTCTGATACCCGTCTGGGAGGTATTTTACTAAGTCCCAGTTCCCGGATGAAACCTGCATGGATAATCAACCGGAATATGCTATCATCCACCAGATCCTGATCTACAAGATCTGCCAGCTTTACAAAATCAGTCCCATAATAAAAGTCCCTGGCCATATGAAACAGAACATATCCATCCGTACCGGACTCTGCCAGGCGGATATCCCAAAAATGAATTTCTTTCGGAGTTACTGCATCTCTGGACGTTTTCCAGAGTCTTTCATCCGCTGATAGTAAAAATAGGCCAGCAGCATACGCTGGTTTTTCCTTTAAAGGCACCAGTCCCGGATATTCCTTTAGCAGTTCAAAATGCCTCTCATGATTATGATTTCGATACACGCCGTCCTTTTCGTTTGCTTCCCTGACCATTTTCTCTAAACGTTTTCTAAAATCCATATCGGGAATCCGTTTCATTAAAAGCGCCAGCTGCTCCCCATACGTATTGGCAATACTTCGATGATTCCTCGTCAGAAAGAAGTCTGCGACTGCCTGATCTTTCAAACGTTTTTCCGGACAGCACTCACTGCCTTCCCGCATCAGTCTCTCTACTCCTGCCAGCTGCGTTCCTGCCATAAAGTATGTCATCTCATTACCTCCAACAAAAAAGGCAGCCCTTTGGCTGCGTCTTACAAGTTTCCATTCTTTTTCAGTTATCACGGCGGGTTTTCCGATCTCCAGTCCGGCAGATCAATCAGTCCAACTTGCCCGTCTATCGTTTCATTCTCCATCCACCAGTTGAAAACGTCCATGTCTGTCTTCCATTTCGTTTCAATTCCTTCTCCATGGATACTTTCCAGCATTCTGCCAAAAGCACGGATATAGGCCTGTTTATAGGCAGGAAATAAACGAAATTCCGTCCACCGGTGCCTCCCTGCCATCGGACACCCCAGACATCCTACTCTAAAAAAGCCCTCAAAATACAGGGGATTTACTTCCAACCGCTCAGACTCAATATAATTCCAGACATCCGAGTCCCGCCAGTCCACAATCGGATTACAGATCCGTTTCCCCTTAATCGTACAGCTTTCAAACAACCGCCGTTCCTCGTCATTGTCATTATTCAAAATAATTTTCTTCTTTGGATCCCGTGTAAAGTTCTCATAGACTCCACGATTGTTTTTTCGTTTTACACTTTCTGCCCATCGTACACCGGTCGTAATAAATAGATTCTGACCAGATTCTTCTTTTAGGACCTGACAGCAGTAACGCTGGAGCCTGGTGGGAGGAAACTTCTTCATCGGTATCAAAGACCACATGGTCACCCGTTGACTTTTATAATACGGGTAGCTAATGCTGCAGGAAATCCCCTGCGCTTCCAATTCTTTAAATATCTTTCGTACATAATAGATGGTCTGCGGTGCATCGGCTGTCGTAAGGTTATGTTGAATCTCAAAGGGAATTCCTGATCTTCTGACAATTTCCCGGCATACCGCACTATCCTTTCCTCCGCTGTCAGTAACAAGCAGGGGCTGCCCATAAAGCCGAAATGACATCTCTGACGCCGCCCTCACCCGTTCCATTGCTTTTTGCTCTAAATCCAAATAAATCAAGAGTCAGATATCTTTTCCCGGCCGGAACTCTGCCTCCCTTCTTTAGATTTCTTGCAAGAGGATATGAAAAAAGACACAGATGTACTGCGCCATTTTCAACAACTTTAAGGAAAGCTGCACCTATGAGAGCTGCCTTTGCTGGAATTGCCCGAACAGCTCTTCCTCTGTCTGAATCGTAAAATTCGCCGCTGCCCCGGAATCCCAGAATACTGCAAAAAGTTCTCCTTTGGGAACCTTTGATGTTCGCTCAAAAAATTCCAGTCCCCAGCCGTGTTCGGCCTGAAAGGTCCATTCCGTCACCAGCTGCTGATATTCCAACTCTGTAAGAGGCTGCTTTAAATCGAGGTGAAGAACCATATATAGCTCACCATTTACAATTTCTGCACATGGGATCATGGCTTTTACTTTCTGCTTCAACAACTGATTCGTGAGATACATTCCCAATCCATGAGGACCACATTCTTCCAAGCTCTCACCGATCCGTTTTTGAATAATTGTCTGATAACTGTTTTTGTCTTCTCCTTCAAGAACAACCGGTACTGGCTCTGTTCTGTTTTCTTCATATAAAAGAAGGACAATCTGACTATATAAACAGATTTTTGATTCCTCGAAGGTCCGTCTTAAAGGTTTTTTGTGATTACGGACATAACCGTAATCCGTCTTTATCATTCCGACCTGTAAAGCCCATTCCTGCTCCAGATGTTCGAAATCCGCCATTCCTTGTTTTCCTTCTGTAAATGGGTACCTGTTTTCTTTCCAAAGATACTCTGATAACTCTCTCTGATAATCGTCCCTTTGAATTAGTTCGTAATCCTGATAGTCTTCGATTATCTTAAGGACTGCTTCCGTATCTTCCGGCAATTCCGCTTCCAAAAAAGCAGTTAAATCTCTTTTGCGGTATCTGCCACCCTTCCAGACTTCCTGCAGAGCCCAGGCGATCCTGTTTAATTCTTCCACACTCCGAAGTGGAGGCAGGCAATCAACCAAGCCGTCAAAATCCTGGACAAACCAACACTCATAATTTCTACACTTCCGAAGTCCCGGTATTCCATTATACTCTTCCACTTGTTCTATTTGACCAACCGATGCTGGGAGGGATATCAGTACACTTTTATATTCTGGTGCTCCCGTTGCATAATGGATTCGAAATACTTCTTTCCGATTATTCAGATCGCGTTCTTCTTCGGTGTATAATTCCTGAAGAAACTCTTTCTGATCCATGTAACTCCTTTCCGCTGCACTTTCGCAATAAATTTCTTATCTTTCCATCAGCCATAAAAATGAAATGGAATGGATACAAACCACATTTATAACATCTGCACAGGTGAAGACTCCTGTAGACCCTCATTTACCTCCACTACCCGAATGTCCTGATGTCTGCTGTTAAAACTGACATATAATTCTCCATCATAAACCTTAATGGGGCATTGTTCAATAACTTCTCCCCAGCCATCCGCCGCCTGCCCTTTCCATTCTGATAGAACATAGTTCCTTTCAGTCTCTGATAGTTGGCCGTGGCTTTTCACTTCCACGACTCCCCATAAATCCCCTTTATACACTTCGACTCCTGGCATCATGCAGGCTACCTTTCTTTTCACCAGCTGATTGCTCATAAACTCAGCAAGCCCTCGTTCCGCACAAAACTCAAGATTTTTCTTCACTTCCGCTTCTATTTCTTTCTTATATTCCCGGAGTCCCTGTCCTTTAAAATCGCCGATTTGATCATCCTCCCCGTCATACAGGCTGCCGTGTAATGGAGTATAAAGTTTCAGTATAGCAGACTCCTTCGGCAGCTGTTTAAAATCTCCACCAATCTTTTTTACCATTCCTTTGGAGGTCATAACGGTATGTTCCCGCTTCATCATTTCTTCTCCCAAATTTTTATAGTCCACAAACCGCGCCGTAACTTCATCTGCATAATAACCGTTTTCATTCTGAAGCTTGTTTCTCGCATAATCGCGAACTTCGTTCTCTGCCGGAGATGCAAAGGAATAGGAATCCAGCTGTTTTATGATATCGGCAGCTTCTTCCAAGGTAGCTGGAAGCTCTGCCTCCAGTGCCGCTAAAAGCAGATCCTGCCGGCCTATATACCAATCATTTTCCTGCAATACTTTGGCAATCTGATTCAGTCCCCGAAACTCTAATGTACAGGGAAGATAATCCCATAGATGCGGGATGTTCGATTCCAAAGAAATCACTTTGCAATCATCCAGACTGTTTACTTTCATACCCTGTTTTACTTCTTCTATTTTGGAATCACTGCATGGCAGGCTCAAGTAAAAGTCTCTCGCTGCTCCTCTTTTATATGTTTCCGAGAAAAGCCGGATTAAAAAAGCAGAATCCACCTGGTATCCTGGCAGAGGAAAATAACTGTCATCATAAACGGTCATCATTTTCTTTTCTTTTTTTAGAACCGGCTTACTGGCAGAGCCTCCCGGCCCTTCCCCTGTCCATTGATACCGGTTTAGGTTACAGGAGATATTGATAAAATCCTTGACATCTGTACTTTTTTCCAATTCTAACGCAGCCTGAAACGTTTTCCTTTCCTCTTTTGACATGGACTGAATCTGCTTCGCGAGAAAATTCAATTCATAGATCATCTGGTTGGTAATCTCCTTACTGGTTAGCACAGACGGCAGATATGCAATCTTTGAGGTGATATCACCAATCCTTAGATCCGGCATATCCGTGGAAAGTACCGTAATACTCCTTCTTAACTCAAATAAATCAACTGGCAGTTCCAGTCTTTTTATCTCTTTCGTATCCCGAATCAATCGAATCTTCATTTTTCAATCCCTTTCTTCTCATTTTTCCTGTAGCATAGTTAATTCGTCTCTGTTCTCCAGGCTACTGCCTTCCGTATCCTTAAAATAGAAAAACGAAGACCGGGCCAAATATATGGATCCCTCCTTCGCTAAAAATCACTTTCGTATATTCTGTTTGTATCATGCTGTGACAATCAAATTGCCTATTCATTCAGATTTACACTTTATCCTGATATTAAAAATTCAACTGCGGTTCCTGTGACAGTTCCGGCTCCTGAAACATACTGATATAACGATCCACAGCATCCGCCATCTTCTGGTAATCACTTATTATTGGATGATAAACATACCAGTCAATTCTGTTGTTGCAATTCCAAATATGAGGAATCACACCTTCTTTAAAGTTAGGGTTACGGACTGCTTTAATTCCTAAAAGTTCCTGAAAACTCAGGATATTTTTATCAATCGGGCCTTCTTTTCTGTTAATCATTGTCATTGCTATTCCACTGTACGTAGACTGTTCAGAGCGAAAAAATTCCAACCGTAAACGAATATCTTCACTTATGACTGCATAGCCTACCGGTCCCACATATGTGACCGGTCCGATAAGCCGGCTTAACTCAGCTATTTTATTTAACTCCTGCTGCAAAAATAACATAGAACCTCCTCTAAATTAGATTTTTTGCATTATGACTGTGTTTTCTTGACTAAGTAAGTGTACAAATTAAAATTTATTTGTCTGCAGCCTGCTATCCTTTTCCTTTATTTTATCTGATGCCCTGTACATTCCTCCGGACCATCTATCTGGCAGACACCCGTAAAAAAGTAGTGCATCCTTCCTCTCATATCAGTTAGATTTTCAAACTCAGGCATGTAAACTGTAATAATGACTGCATCAAAAGTCTCTTTTCCTTTACGAGTATGGCTGAATTCCTGGCAATCTCCCCAGTAGCCGTCAGCTCCCGTACTGATTTCCTCCTCTTTTCCATCTATAATCAGAAGATACGCCGCCGTGTCGACTCCGATCCCCTTTCCTTTCTGCTCCTGTACTTTATACTTATAGCCATTTAAGTAAGTATCTATGGTCCCTTTAAGCGCCAGGTAAAAAATCATCTTGCTGTCCTCCACTCCATTTTCCTCCAGGACAACTCTTGCTTCAAAATTTTCCGGCGGGCTATAATCAGCCACCAGTCTGGACAGTTTTTCTCCCTCAAAACATTCGAAATACATAGGATCACCGAATTGTATGTGCTTGGGACAATTTACCGAATAAATCTCTTTTTTCATTTTTCGTTTCCTCCAAATCATTACCTTATTGTAATGATGCAAAACTCTAAATAGTGCTACTTTTAAACATACTCTTTCGTCTATATGCCGTTTGTATTTAAGGGATTTTATCGGTTATTGGTATGATAACCTCTGTTTGCAATGACTGCCTAATATTTTCTGAATCAATTCCCACCTCAGAACACGCTTCCAATACTTCTTTAGGTATGATCATTTCTGCCGATTCAACTTGTTGAATCAATATCCTACCCTTTTTACAAATCACATCAAGATCAGCGTCCAAAGGTATTTCCGCATCAATCAGTAACTCATTAGGGATTGTCAGTGGTACTTCCTCTTCTAACTCCACATCCTGCTGCAGGTTCTCTATCCCTTCCTTTGTCAGAATGAATTCCCGAAACTCGTTTTTCCTGTCCTCTTCCGATGGACATAAATATGCTATATATATTTGTTCACCTTTCCCGATTCCCATCTGTATAAGAATATGCTTGCCAATAATTAGTTCCCCATTTTCATTTGTCTTCAGGAATATTTCTTTTAATATCATCTGATCCTCCTAATAAATATTTATTTTTACTGGTTATCGGGGTGATAACCAGTAAATTTCATAAAAGCATTTTTATTCTGCCCTTTCTCTTAATACCAGCCCCTCTCCTCTAATAAAATATGTTTTATTGGTTATCACACTGATAACCAACAAAACATAAAAGCTATATGCTTTTCCAATTCCACTCTTCTACCCACTAAAAAGCAGAGAATTTTATAAAATTCGCCTGCTCCATAGTAGATAAACCTTATTTTCATCACTTACCACTATCTTTCATTTTTTTGGTTATCGCGATCATCTCTCTTCCTTACACAGCAAAACCCCGGTCCAAAATCCTCGAACCGGGGTATGTCATCCACACTTTGCCATTTTCAGTCCCATAAAACACAGCCGAAAAATCCAGGATTTCAGCCCATTTTCAGGCCCAAAACCACCACATATTGTGGTTATATGCACTTTTTTTATCCAAATACCACAAGTGTCATCCATATCACTGATTACACCTCATCAATCGCCTTCCCAATATCACCTCTATATTTATATTTATATTTATCTGGTTATCACCCTGATAACCAATAGAGTACCACTCACTAACCCATTCCATTTCATTACCTTTATATCCACTCTCTTCAACATACAGCTATTAATATTTTTTCATATTCACTAACAAAAAAGATCAAGCAAAATATTTCCACCTGATCTTCTTCAAAAACTTTTATTTCTCCGGTTATCACCCCAATAACCAGTTAGTTAAAATCTATCCTGTTTCCATAAATTACTTTCTATTTTCTCCGCTCCCCAACCACACTCAGTTAAAAATCTCTTCCATGCACCCGAAAAACAGCCCCTCATCCGCCTGATATCTATTAAAGGCCCTATTTCCGTCTTAAAAACACAGCTCATTTTCGCCCGAATTTCGGCCATTTTTCGTTCTGAACCCACTTTATCTTGTGGTCTTCCCTCTATTTTCCTTCTTCATCCACAAGTGACATCCGACAGCACACTTCGACATTCCCCGTCCCCGGAAACATATCCACCGCACACACCTTCTCCACCTGATACCCTCTCTCCTGAAACACGACCAGATCCCTCACCAGGCTCGTAGGCTTACAAGAAATATACACAATCCTCTTCACTCCATAGTCGATGATCTTCCCCAGCGCCTTCGGATGGATTCCGTCTCTCGGCGGGTCAAGAATAATCAAATCCGGTTTTTCACCGATATCATCGATTACTTTCAAGACGTCTCCTGCGATAAACTCGCAGTTATCCAGCCCGTTCATCCTCGCATTCTCCTTCGCGGCCTCCACGGCTTCTTCCACGATCTCCACTCCGACCACCTTTTTGGCGACCGGCGCGATCATCTGAGCGATGGTGCCCGTCCCGCTGTATAAGTCGAACACGACCATATCCTTCGTATCGCCGACATAGCTTCTCGCCTTATCGTACAGCACCTCGGCCCCCAGTGAATTCGTCTGGAAGAAGGAAAACGGAGATATCTTAAACTTTAACCCCAGCAGCTCCTCATAGAAATAGTCCTGTCCATACAGAATATCGGTCCTGTCATTCTTCACCGCATCGGACAGACTATCATTCCACGTATGAAGAATACCAACGATCCGGCCGCTTAACGGAAGGGAAAGCAGCAGCTCCGCAAATGGCTTCAAATCCGGATCCTCCTGGCTCGTCGTCACTAAATCCACCAGAATCTCGCCTGTCTTAACCGCGCGGCGCACCAGAAGATGGCGTAAATAACCCGTATGCTGCATCTTTTTATAAAATCCAAGCCCCAGCTTCTCAAAATACTCTTTGGAGGCCTTTAAAATCTCACAAAAATCCGGATTCACGATCTGACACTCTGTGGTAGTCACCACATCATAAAAGCTTCCGCGCCGGTGCATCCCCAGTGCCATCGGACCGTCCTTAAACTCATCGCCAAATGAGAACTCCATCTTATTGCGGTATCCGCCGGACTGCGGACTTCCCAGAATCCCCTCAAACTCATAGGAATCACAGACGCTGTCCAGCAGGCTCTTGACCTGCTTTTCCTTTATCTCCAGCTGCTTCTCGTAAGGGATCGTCTGGTAAATACATCCGCCGCAGGCGCCGAAATGGACACACGGCTTTTCCGCGGTCTCCAGAGGTGACTTTTCCACCACCTCCACGATCTTTCCTTCCAGCCGTCCGCCCCGCTTCTTCGTAATCATCACGGACACCTTCTGTCCCGGAAGTGCGTGCTTCACTGTAATCTTTCCGGATTCCGTTACCAGTGTCCCTTTATCCGGAAAATCGAATTTCTCTATAGTACCTTCATATATCTCGCCTTTTTTCACGTCATCTGCTCCTGTTCTCGTATATTCCCGCAAGCAACGAGCCAATCATCCAACATCGTTCCTCACTGCCCTCATTCCTCACCACTCTCACTCGTCTCCACTCTTCACTCCCCACCACTCTTCACTCCCCACCGCTCTTCATTCCCCACCACTCTTCGTCCCTCACCACTCTCACTCGTCTCCACTCTCACTCCCCACCACTCTTCATTCCCCACCACTCTTCGTCCCTCACCGCTCCCGCCCCGACAGCGTCAAAAAGCGTGTCTCAATCGCTGAGGCACGCTTCTTTTTTCTAAATGTCCTTCTTACTGTTCAGAACCCTCGCCCGGTGTATCGTCTTCGAAGAAATCATCATCGAAATCATCGTCGAAATCATCTTCAAAATCCTCTAAATAATCCGGTGTGAAGAAACGGTAAACCGCATACGCAATGCCGGCGACTGCCGCTACAGCACCAATGATGGCAAGTATCCATAGAATACAGTTTTTCTTCTTTTCGTCTTCTTCTCTCTTGTGCAGCAACTCGTTCAGTCTGCTTGAATTCACGAGTTCCTCTACTCTGTTCATAGCTTCTTTGCTCATCGTATCGAATCTGTTCATATCATCCACGTCCTTTCTGAGAGCCTATTCCATAAAAAATATGCGGCAGAAACGAAATCTTTCTGTCTGTCGTTCTTATTATACCATCATCTTTATGCTTTTACTATCTTTTTTGCTTTTTTTTATTTATTTCAGTTTTTATCCGTAACGGTTCAGATGGCTCACCTTCTTGACCGGAAAAGCTGATCAGATCGGTTTCAGCTTCGCAAAGGACGCAAACATCTTCTTGATCCCCGCCTTGTCAAAACAGACGGTTACCTCGTAGTCTTTTCCGCCATCCTTGATCTCCACCACGTTTCCCTCGCCGAACTTTACATGGCGGACACGGTCGCCTTCCTTATAATCCAGAGCGCCTGATTTCTCTACGGTAAATGCCTTGCCAAACGCCGGTTTCTGAACCGGTGACGCAGTCTTTGACGCATAGGCATTGCTGCCCGGCCCGAAGCTGCTGACACCCGCGGCCTTATTTCCCCAGGTCGTCGGTCTCTGGCCGCCGGAAGCACCGCCTCCGTTACCCGTACCACCGCTTCCGGAACTGCCCCAGGAGCTGCCGCCTCTGGCATTTCCGCCGCCCTGGCCCCAGGGCAGGTCGCTGTCGTCAAAGTCCGAAGATTTCCGGAATGGGGACAGCCTCGGTTCCAGCTTATCGCATTCCAGCAAATCGGCAGGAATCTCTTCGACGAACCGGCTGGTCTTGGAGTAACGGGTCTCCCCGTTGATCATTCGCTGTTTAGCTCCTGTCAGCATCAGGAAATCCTGCGCCCTGGTAATTCCAACGTAGCAGAGACGCCGCTCTTCCTCGATCTCCTCCTTGTCATCCGAGGAGATCGACATCATACTCGGGAACAGTCCATCCTCCATACCACTTAAATACACCCGCGGAAACTCCAGTCCTTTTGCACTATGTAAGGTCATCAGCGTCACTCTGTTTTCCGAATCATCCATCCGGTCCACATCCGCGACCAATGCAACCTCCTCCAGGAATTCGGAGAGTGTTCCCTCGTCGTGATCCCGCTCAAAACTGACCGCTTTATTGATCAACTCCTCAATATTCTCTAAACGTGTCTGATACTCGATCTCGCCTTCCGCTTCCAGCTCTTTCTGGTAACCCGACTCATCCAGTACATCCTCAATCAGCTCCCGGATCGAGTAGTCCTCATAACGGATCCTCTCCCTGAAATCCTCGATCAGCGCCGTAAATTTGAGAATCTTATCCGCAGCCTTTCCAAGCCCCGGAACCGCCTGGGCACGGCAAAATGCGTCATAGATACTGAAATCGTGCTCCGATGCAAATGCCTGGACCTTTCCCACGCTGGTGCCGCCGATCCCCCTCTTCGGAACATTGATAATACGAAGGGCCGACAGATCGTCCCTTCCGTTGTCAATCGTCTTCAAATAGGCCAGAATGTCCTTGATTTCCTTACGCTGATAGAAGTTTACACCTCCCACCATGCGGTACGGCACATTGCGCTGAAGACATTTTTCCTCGATCAGACGGGACTGGGCATTGGTCCGGTAAAGAACCGCACAGTCCTGATAGCCGCATTCGCTGTTCTGAATATCGCGCACGATGGCGTCTGCTTCCTCCGCTGCCGTCTCAAACTGCTTATACTGCACCAGAGGCCCTTCCTCGTTAGCCGTCCACAGCGTCTTGGACTTTCTCCCCCGGTTGTGGCGGATCACCTCGTTGGCCGCATTTAGGATATTCTGGCTGGACCGGTAATTCTGTTCCAGCTTAATCACCGAAGCCCCTGGATACGACTTCTCAAAATTCAAAATATTACCGATATTGGCTCCCCGGAACTTGTAGATGGACTGGTCATCATCACCTACCACACAAAGATTTCTGTACTTACCGGCCAGAAGACTCACCAGCTTAAACTGTGCAGTATTCGTATCCTGATACTCGTCCACCATGATATATTTAAAACGCTCCTGGTAATAATCCAGGACCTCCGGATTATTCTGAAACAGCTCCACCGTCTTCATGATCAGATCATCGAAATCCAGCGCATTATTCTTCTTAAGCTGGCTCTGATACTCCTTATAAATCTGAGCCACCTTCTTCTGACGGAAATCGCCTCCCGCATTCAGTTCAAACTCCGCAGCCGTCACCAGTTCATTCTTAGCTGTCGATATAAAGCCCAGCATAGCCCTGTCTTTATAAAGCTTCGGATCGATCTCCAGCGTCTTTAACACCTGCCGCATCAGAGTCCTCTGGTCATCTGAATCATAAATAGTAAAATTCGTCGTATATCCAAGGCTCTCAATATGGCGTCTTAAGATTCTTACGCAGGAGGAGTGGAACGTACTCACCCAGATGCTCTCCGCTCCGAATCCCACGATCTTATCCACACGCTCTCTCATCTCTCCGGCCGCTTTATTGGTAAAGGTAATCGCCAGGATATTCCACGGATTTACCCCCTTCTCCTCGATCAGATAGGCGATTCGATGGGTCAGCACCCTGGTTTTTCCCGAGCCGGCTCCAGCCAGCACAAGAAGCGGTCCTTCCGTATGGAATACCGCTTCTCTCTGTACTTCATTCAATGTATCGTAAATGCTCATAAACGTGTACCGTCATTTCCTTTCGTCAACCTGTTATTTCGATTCCCAGATATTTTTTGATATCCTCAAGCTGTTCCGTCGCAAGACGGCGCCCGTCTTCGTAGAGTGCTTCCAGCTTCTTTCTGTCCTGTTCCGTTCTCGACACGGTCACCGGTTTGTCGGGACGGATCACGTAGATTCTGCCCGCCTTTTCCAGTTCATCGATCTCTTCCTGCATCCGGTTGTACCGTTCCGGTGCCTCCTCCAGAGCCTTCAAAAGCCGGGGCAGCGGTTTAAAATACCGTTCATACGCCCGTCTCGTCCATTTATCCACAGGCTTTTTTCTGTAGCCCCGATTCCTGGTCAGTATGACAATCACCTTTTCATATCCCTCATCGATAGCTCTCTGATAGGCGATCGGCATAGAACAGCCGCCGTCCAGATATTTCTTCCCTCCCACGTCGATCATACGCGACATAATAGGAAGGCTGCTGGAGGCCTTCACCGCCTCTATGAAATTCTCACACTCCCCTTTTCCGAAATATTCCGGTTTTCCTGTCTTACAGCGGGTAGCAACCACCTCAAACCGCTGCTTCGATGCCTCAAAAGCCTCAAAATCAAATGGAATCAGCGTCTCGCTCAATTCCCCAAACAGAAAATCAAAGTTAAAGATCGAACGGTTTTTCACCATACTGCGAAAGCTCATAAACCGTTTATCATTTACATAGTCTAAATCCACCCGGATCGTTCTTCCGATCTGTTTGCTGATATAGCTCATTCCGCACATGGATCCCGCAGAAACGCCATTCACATAGGACATCTCGATCCCCTGTTCCATAAATACATCCAGCACGCCTGCCGAAAATACTCCTCGCAGAGAACCTCCTTCCAGTACTAATGCTCCTTCTGTCATGTCATTCACCTCGCATCCTATTTTATTGCATTTCCCCCCGCGGGTCAATCCCTTTATGAAAAAGCAAGCCAATATCTCCATTTCCAGACCTTCCGCACTTTACAAAACCAGCCTACAGAAACTGGCTCTGATACAGCTGATAATAAGCCCCTCTCTTCTCCATCAGCTCCTCATGGCTTCCTGCCTCCATGATATTGCCCTGGTCGATGACGAAAATCCGGTCGGCCTTTCTTATAGTAGAAAGGCGATGGGCAATGACGAAGGACGTACGCCCTTTTAAGAGCGCCTCAATGCCCTTCTGCACCAGCAGCTCCGTGTGAGTGTCGATGCTGGAGGTGGCCTCATCCAGGATCAGGATGCCCGGCTTCGACAGCATGGTTCTGGCAAATGCCAGCAGCTGCCGCTGGCCGATGGAGAGCCGCGCCCCCCTCTCACTGATCTCGGTGTCATAGCCGTGCTCCAGCTTCATGATGAAGTCATGGGCGTTCACCGCCTTGGCGGCTTCGATCATTTCCTCGTCCGTGGCATCCAGGCGGCCGTATTTAATGTTATATTTAATGGTTCCGGAAAACAGGAAATTGTCCTGTGTCATGATCCCCATCTGGCTTCTCAGACTCTTCAGCGTCACCTTCCTGATATCGTAGCCGTCAATCAGTACCCGCCCGTCTGTCGCCTCGTAAAAACGGCTGAGCAGGTTCACAATCGTCGTCTTACCCGCTCCCGTGGGGCCTACCAGCGCGATGGTCTCCCCCTGGCGTATATGGAAGTTTACATCCTTAAGGATCATGCGTTCCGGCTCATCATCATACGCGAAGGAAACGTGTTCAAAATCCACTGTCCCCTCAATATCCGGCAGTTCCTCCGCTCCCTCACAGTCACGGATTCCCGCTTCCGTATCGATGATGTCGAAAATACGCTCCGCCGCCGATATGTTGGTTGTCAGCTTATTATAAAAATTGGCAAGGTTCCGGATCGGACTCCAGAACATGGCAATATAGGTAGAAAACGCGAGAAATGTACCGATGCCGACCTCGCCCACACCGATGATGCGGATGCCGATAAAATACAGCAGAAATCCGCCGAGCCCCCAGGTGATCTCCACCACCGGGCCGAATCCGTCCGCCACAACAACGGCGTCGATAAATGCCTGGTAATGCTGCTTAACCAGATCGTAAAACACGGCTCTCGTCTCCCGCTCCGCCGCAAAGCTCTGAATCACCCGGATACCGGAAAGATCCTCATGCACGTAGGCATTTAAATTGGAAGTCTTTTTTCTGTAGATCTGCCACCGCTTATGGGCCGTCGTCTCAATGACCAGCATTCCCACCACCAGAATCGGGAGGGTCAGCAAGGCCGCCATGGCCAGCCGGTAGTTCTTGATCAGCATGATGACCGCGACGCAGACCACGGTAATTAAGTCCGGAATCAGCTGAGTCACGCTGTCTGACAGCACATCCTTTAAGGAATTCACATCGCCGATAATTCTGGCCAGTATTTTTCCGGTGGGACGGCTGTCGAAAAATCCGAAGCTCAGCGTCTGAATATGGCGGTACAGCTCATCTCTGATATTTAGAAGGACCTGGTTTGACACGTCCGACATGATGTACATACGAATCTTGGTCCCCGCCAGGAAAAAGAGAAACATGACCACGGCCAGAGCCCCCAGCTTCAGAAGTCCCTTCACATCTCCGGACGCCACACAGACGTTGATGGCATACTCCATCATAATGGGCGTCGCCATGCTGATAGCAATGGTTCCGGCCATAATGAGAAGCACTACCGATATTTGCTTTTTAAAGACCAGAAGGTACTTAAACAACCGGATGAGCGTATCCTTTTTCAGTACTTCCTTCTGTTCTTCGTCGATTCTGCTTGTATTTACTGACATGGCTGGCCCTCCTCTCCATACTGTACCTGATAAGTCCTGTAATACTGCCCCTTTTTCGCCATCAGCTCCTCGTGGGTGCCGCGTTCTATGATTCTTCCGCCCTCCAGAATCAGGATTTCATCCGCATGGCGGACGGCGGAAATCCGGTGGGCGATGATGATCTTGGAACTGTCCTTCTGTGTCTTTAAACGGCGCTCAATCTCCTTCTCTGTCTCCATATCGAGTGCCGACGTGGAGTCATCGAGGATCAGAAGCGGCGTTCTCTTTGCGATCGCCCTGGCAATACTGATTCTCTGCTTCTGGCCGCCGGAAAGTCCGACACCCCGCTCTCCAATCACGGTATCGTACTTTTCTCCCAGATTCATAATGAAATCATGGGCCTCCGCGCAGATGGACGCTTCCTCCACGCTCTCCCACTCGGTTGCGTCCCGGTTTCCAGTCTTAATATTGTCCGTGATCGTGTCAGAAAACAGGAATACATCCTGCATAACCACCGTGGTCTGGCTCCTTAAAAGGGTCAGCGGCAGCTTCCGGATATCGATGCCGTCCAGCAGAACTTCCCCGTTTGTCACGTCGTAGAATCTCTGGGTTAAATTGACGATGGAGGTCTTTCCGGAACCGGTCACCCCCATGATTCCCAGCGTCTTTCCCTTCGGCAGGGTAAAATCGATGTCTGTCAGAATCCTCGAACCGTATAAATCAAAATCCACATGCTTGAACTGAAGCTCTCCCTCGATCTTTTCAGGAACCACAGGCGCCTCCGGTTCCTTGATGTCCGGCTTCTGGGCCATGATCCGTTTGATCTTCTTATTGGAAGCCATGGCCGCAGCAAAATCATTGCTGAGCCAGCCAACCATCTCCATCGGCCAGATAATATTGTTGGCGTACTCCGAAAATGCGCCCAGTTCTCCGATGGTGATCCGTTTCTGAATAACCATGATGCCGCCGGCTACGATGATCGCCATCAGCATCACCTTGGAAAGAAAGGAGACGTTAGGCTGATACTTTACGATCAGCTTCGCCTGCTCCATATTTAAATCGTAATACCGCTTGTTGTGGCGTTTGAACCGGTCAATCTCGTAATCTTCTCTTGCAAACGCCTTCACGGTCCGCACGCCCGCTAAATTCTCCTGGGCCACAGTATTGAGCTCCGCCGTCTGCTCACTGATCTTGTCGTAGACCTGGCCGAGACCATTCTCCATCTTTAAGCCGTACCAGGCGATTACCGGCATAACGAGCAGCGGAATCACCGTCAGCACCGGGCTTAAGCGGAACATGCAGGTCATGATAATCACCGTGTGAATGGTACATTCGATGATCAGCATTCCGACAAATCCCATGGCATTCCAGATTCGGTCCACATCGTCCTTGACACGCGCCATCAGCTCACCGGTGTTATGGCTGTCGAAATATCCCATGGACAGCGTCTGGATATGGTCGAAAAGATCCTTTCTCAAGCTGCTCCCGATCCCCGACGCCGAATAATCAAAGATGAATTCCTTCATGTACTGGAAAATGGCTCTTCCAAGGCCGATTCCCAGAAGCCCCAGCAGCAGGCGCATAAGCATCTCCATCTTGCCGCCGACGATGACATCGTCAATGATGTGTCTCGTAATCTGAGGCGACGCCGCATCCAGCAGAATGCTCACTACCATGGCCGCTATGGCCACCACATACAGGATCCCGTACTTCTTTACATACTTCCCTAAATTCCTCATGTTGCTCCCCCTTTGTCTATACTGTGCCATATCAAGTCAATCGCAGCCCTGAAACGTGTTAAAAACTGCCCGGTCTGCGAATTACCGCGAAAAACAGGAAAAAGCCGTCAAAAACAGCAAATTGCGGCTTTTGACGGCTTTCCACCATAAAAATAACCGCAGTCCAGTTCAGACTGCGGCATAGTTACTCAAATTCAGATAGCAAACTGACTTCCATACGAAATAATGGCTGATCAGAGACCGAATTCTTTCCTGAGGCAGACTGACTGATTGTTATTGTTTATAATTCCACTGCTAATTGTACGAGATTTCATATTTCTGCCTCCTTTTCCTTTATTCGGTAATCTAGATACTAGAATACTGCCACTTTTCTGTTCTGTCAAGCACTTTCTGTTTTTCATGATCAGCTCTCAATATTCCAGTACAACTTCGATCCTGTCTTTCCCGCGGTTGTAATAGTAAACCTTCCCAGACAAAAAGTCGTCATCCGACGGCATCTCCCTGTTGAGATCCTTTAAACTCTCCCGTATCGTCTCCGGATACACCTTTTCACAGTTATGGATCGCTGCCTCGTGCATGCTGGTAAACGCGATGTACAAATCGTTCCCCATCATTTCTCCCAGCCGCTTCGCCACGCCAGGCAGAAAGATGGCCACCGCTCCGTTGATCTGGCTCTTAGTCGTGACGAACGTAGCGCAGGCGCCGCCATCCATCCGGACGCCGCTATCCCGTTCCATAAAAATACCGTAGTCCTCATCCTCAAACCGTTCGACGTCCAGCCAGTTGAAGAGACGCGGCGGAAACAGCCTGTATGTATTCTCCATGGCGTCCTTCATCACCTGTTCCCGGCTCCTGTTCCATCCGTCAAATACCACCTTCGGCACCATGGAGCTCGTGTAAAGTCCGCTGAAATTCCCGATGCTCACATAGAGGGTCAGCGCAATATCGCCCGTCATCTCGCAAACGCCTTCTTTCAGCTTCTCCGCATTCTTCTCATAGTTCAGAGGGCGGATGACCAGATACTCCCGGATGGACTCATAGTCCTCCATATGCCCCAGCGGACTGCTCTTCTCAATCTCCCTGCAACGTTCCAGACAGTCGGAAGCCTCTGACAGCAGCTCCTCCATGGTTTTCCCCAGCCGGAAATCCTGGTAGATCTCCGCCATATGGAACCGCTGGATATGGATCCCGGGACCGTCCCCTCTCAACTCCACCACCAGCAAATCCTCCGGTTCTTCTTCCTCACCGTCTTTTTGCAGCGTAACTTTCGCGCCCCACTCCTCTGTCATCAGAATCAGAAACGCCTGAAACTGCTCCACAAACTCCAAATACTCTTTTGTTTCTCTCTCTTTTTTCATCGTGCATTGCCTTCTCTTTCTTAAATTTCCTGTAATCATGAGAATTTCATGGATTAAAGGATTTGTAAGGGAATTTAAAAATGCCCGGCATTTCGTGGAAATACGCGCAGCCCTCCACCATCAGGAATGCGGGAAAACGCGCAACCGTATGATTCTATCTTTTATTATACGTTTTAAGCGTGAAAATTACAATACTGGAAACAGATTGCCGAACCGGCAGAACAGAATCAGAACTTCAGAATGATATTATTATAAACCGGAACTCCGGCTCTGTCAATGACAACCGGCTCCTGCGCCCCTATATTTTTCTTGCAGTTCACAGCCCTGTCAGCCCCTGAACTGCAGCCCGTTTTCGACAGGCTTCGTCATATCAGACGGCCGGCGCATTCCCCCCGG
>OATU01000444.1_pt1 | contig 36393 bp, 31 predicted proteins | sample 1516711 | NCBI WGS metagenome assembly OATU01 (sample SAMEA2579971, study PRJEB22360) | human gut metagenome | biome: human gut; feature: human-associated habitat; material: faeces | place: Denmark | collected 2008/2010 | reverse complement strand
GACAAGCCGGGCGGCGTTTTCATTTTCCAACCTTTATCGGTTGATATGGATCCGCAAACCCATGTTGAGGCTGAAGTTGGCAGGGCGTTCCTTGTAGATATTCTCCACACCGCTCCCGTTATTAAAGTGGTAGCTTACGCCGGGTTCTACGTAGGCACCGATCTCTCCACCTATCCTGTATTCCGCTCCGACAGCCGCCCTGACAGAAAATTGCGGCCTCCCCTCCTTCACGCTACCAGTGGAGACTCCGGCATCATTATCGCCCTTTGCACTTCTGCCAAGTTCCCCTTTGACCAGCTTTTCCACTTCTCCTCCTGCAACTGCATAGAGATTAAGCCCTTTGGTTTTCAACACACTGTAGCTCACGGCAACGGGCACGCCCACATAGTGCAGCCGCTGTTCGGCCACGCTCGCTTCTGCCTCCTTGACATAGGAAAACTTAGAAGAAAGATAGCTATAAGTCACTCCTGCTTGAACGCCCCACCGCCCATCGATGCTGTATCTTACCGATACTCCAAACTTGACCGGCTGACGATGTTTGGTCTCAGTTCTCACCTCGTCGGAACCCGTAATATCCTTCCGCGTATTGCCCCCAGAAAACTCTCTGTCGTAGTCGCCTATCGGTTCTGCCGAGGCCAACAAGATGCCTTGGGCACCATTGGAAGCCCCTACAGAACCACCATAAGCTGTGCTGACACAAAACCTCGAACCTCCGGTTTCTCCTCCGAATCTTCTCCGGTTTTCTTCCGGCTCCGCCCATTCGCGGGGCTTTCTCGTATCCGTTCCGGGCTTCGTCGCGCTGTTGGTTTTCGGAGTAGCACTGTCATTTCCCCGTTTTCCGCCTTCAGTTTCCGCCCGTCCATCCGGAGAGATGGCCACCTGTGTTCCCTCACCAGCATTAGGACCCGCGACGGCAACTCTCTTTTCCGACCTTTCCGGTTCACCTTTGCGGGCTACAAACGAGGCAAGAAGCCTGCCCGAAGACACCACCGGGAGTTGCAAAGTGTGGTCTTCCGTCTGCCCACTCTTAAAGGAATGACCGGCAGACTCCGCCCCACCACTTTCACTCGGTTGCCTTGCAAGCTGATGGGTGTCGGGCTGTTGTTGCTCCAACAGCTGCCACAAGCACACTCCACAGACCAGAACGGCAGGTGAGGGAACACCCCCCACAGCCCAGACCGGCACCCACCGATGCGGCCCGCCGGCCCCACATCGGAATCGTCTTTGCCTTTTGCCGTTGCGCGGACAAGGGGGCAATGCCCCGGCGCTTCATCTCCGCCTTCACATCGTCAAGAAGGCCTTCCGGCGCCTTTGCCCCGCCCCCATCCAGTATCCGGGCGCGCAACTTGTCGAGCCATGGTTCTTTCATCGCCGTTCCTCCCATATTTGTTGTTCTTTTATCATTTTGGCAAGCATGTTTTTAGCCTTGTGAAATTGTGATGCCGAGGTGTCGGCCTTAATATTGAGGAGCTGTGCTATCTCCTTATGGCTTTTCCCTTCAATCGCAAACAGATTGAACACAGCCCTGTAGCCCGGTGGCAATCTAAGTATCAGCTCTGTTATCTGCGAGACAGACAAGCTGTCCACTTCAGGCTCCTCCTCATGCAAAGCGGGCGGTTCAACCTCCCAATCCACCCACATTGAGGCCTCATTGTCTCTCAGAAAATGGAGTGCCTCGTTGATGGCGACCCTCGTCACCCACGCTTTCAGCGAACCTTTGCCTCTATACTCAAACGTGGCAATCTTCGTGAAAATTTTGATGAAGCACTCCTGCAAGACATCATGCAAATCTTCTTTGTTCTGGACATACCTTGAGCATACTCCTGCCAGATAATCAGCATATTCGCCGTAGAGTTCATCCATTGCACGAGCGTCACCCTTGCCAAAAAGACTGATCAACCGTTGCTCTCTGTTGTCTCCAAACAAATTCATCTATACCGCTGCCCGCTATTCACCGCATCATTTTCGTGTGCGATACTTGAACTTTACACTCTTCTCTCCGCTGAAAGACCGCCATTTCAGGGTCAGGTAGACCTCCTTGCCTCCCGTGTCGGGCAAGTCACTCAAGCGGAAAGCGATAAGGCCATCCTGCACTCTGTTTTTGAAATCGCCCGCAGCATTGTGGTACAGCCTCACCTCGTATGGCTTGTCGGTCTTGACCAGATTGACAATGTGCGTCCTCATGCCGCCGAAATAGGTTCTGAAGCGCAGCGTCAGATAGCCGTCTTCCACGACCGTTGTCCAATCTCTCACAATTTCGACAGGATCGGTGCCGTAGGTGGCATCGTTTTTGTCGCCAAGATTCGGAGCCATAGCCTTCGTCCGGATAGAGTCTATCCAGTTGACATAGGCACTCTTGGAGTAATGCCCCGACTGCCCTTCACCTATCTTGAAATTGGCCAGGGCCCTCACCTCCTTATTGCCGTAGGGCGAGGTCTTCATGTTGGTGGGAAGAATGGTCGTGGAATCGTCCAGCTGCATGAAGAATGTGCCGTCGGCGGGATTGGTCTTCAGTGTGACCAGAGCATTGGGATAGTTGACTGCATTGTCGTCATCGTCGTCCAAACAAGACTGAAAACTCATCGTGGCCAGCATCGTGGCCATCACCATGAAAATCATTTTAACCCGTTTCATACGCTTTGATATTTTAGTTTCTATACATTAAATACAGCAGTTGCCAAAATCTTGCCTGCCGGATGGGACTATTATGCGGACCAAGGCTAAAAAACCGCAAAATGCCCTAAAAGGAGAAGTCCGGTTCTTCGGGCCGTATGGTCGAAAAACCGGACACACCTGCGGCCCAGGAAATCCGCACCCGGACTTCCCTACACAGGGCCGGGATTCAGGGTTATTTCACTGTGACTGTGATGGTGCCGGCAGTCTTGTTCTTGTCGATCACGGTGACGGTGGTGCTTCCGGCCTTTACGCCTTTGACGGTCACTTTGGCATCTTTCACACTGACAGTGGCTATCTTGCTGTCTTTCACCGTAGCTGTGTAGGGCGCAGTGCCCGACTTAACCATCACCACCTCCTCTTTGCCGATGCCCACTGTGACAGTCATCTTGTCAAAAGACAAAGGAGCTACGACCGTGAAGGGGATGCTCCCCGTCTGCTTGTTCTTGTCGGTCACCATGATGGTGCCCTTGCCGGCCTTCACACCGGTGACGGTCATCATGTTTTTATCGACCTTGACGGTGGCCAGTTTATCGTCGCTCGACTTTGCCGTGAAGGGCTGTGTGCCGGAAGTGATCTTGACGGTAGCAGTTGCTCCCTGAGCCACTTCCACCTTGGCGGCACTGAATCGCAGTCCGGGATTGTTGTCGTCATCCTTACTGCAAGAAGCCAACACTACTGAACCAAGGCAGCAGGCTGCCAACACCATTGATTTAAAAACATTTTTAGTTTCCATTGTCATAGTCTTTTAATTGTTTAAAATATGCTTATTAACTCGAAAATCTATATCAATTTGCATATTAAATACACTAACAACGAAATCTTGCCTACGAAAAGCAGAAAATATGTTAAAGCCGTTTCGTTTCCCGATTGCAACACATTCCGCCCCGCGACAGGCTGTCCGGGGAGTGGTGCAAAGCCACTGCACGGCCCGCGCATGGCTCTCGCACCACTCGTGCATGGGCTCTGCACGGATGGTGCAAGGGCCATGCACCAATTCAACACTGCCCAAACGGCCGCCCGGAGGAGTCTCCAAGCGGCCGCAGAACCTTTGAAAAGGCAGGACAGGTCAAGCCAAAGCAGCTTTCACGTCGGCTACGGCGAGCAACGAATGGCCCAAACCGGTGAGCGACGGGGAATACAACCGGCCGAATGTCAAACGGCAAAATTACGCTTACTTATTACTACTACGGCTGTCTCTTTACCGCCTCTTCAATTACCCCTTCAGCCTCTTCAATTACCCCTTCAGCCCTTTATCAGTCCTTTACCGCATGATTTTCCTTTAAAAACTTGTGTGATTTAGAAAATATATGTACCTTTGCACCCGTCTTCACATAGACGCCACGCCCAGATGGCGGAATCGGTAGACGCGCTGGTCTCAAACACCAGTGGAGCAATCCATCCCGGTTCGAGCCCGGGTCTGGGTACTATAAATCCCTTGTAAATAGCTGATTTACAGGGGATTTTTCCTTTTCAATGTGTACTAAAAGTGTACTTTGTAACAATACTATGAGAAAAGTGTACTTTCATAGTTTTCCAGTACTCAGTTTTATGTTTAATTAACGACAACTCTTCCTTTTTATTCTGTTTCATTCCCTTTCTTATCTTTTTCTTCGACAAATGCCCTACCTTTGCAAGTAGTACTCAATCAAGAAATTGCAAAAATGGAGAATGATCATCTAAAGATACAGCTTGACAGTATTCAACGAATATTAAACTATTGTGTTACTCAGACCTATAATGTGCTCATTGGAAGTATTCTGAGGAAGAAGAATTGTATTAGCAATATTCAGTTCAAACATTTTTTGCAAAAAGAATATATCAGAGTAACTGATGAACTTTCTTCTATTTATCTGAATTATCCTGCCCTTTCGTGTGTGGAAGAATCTTATAATAAAAATAGTTTCTTATGGGATAGCACTTTCTATGAATCATTGAACAAAGAGCAAAAGGGGAAGTATTCTAACTTTGATTTGGTAACGTTCGATTATAGTAAGTATGTTGAGAATCACACTTTGTACGATGAAGTCCTTCCGATGTTTTCATCGCTCATTGATGCAATTCTTTATGAACGTTATGCAAATTATCTAAAATGTGAGATTGAAAAGATAGAAATAAGCGAAATCAAGAATTCTTTTCAACGCCATTCTACAATTGTCTATGATAACATCGAGCCAAGCAAGCCAAAAGAAAAACCTGTGATTGTTGGCAATGAAATCAATCCTTTCAAATCTGATTTTTCGGAAGAACAGATTGAAATACTAACTGATTGCATCAATGATGTTAAACTTTTTACGACCAGTGTTTCACCAAAGATTACTAAAAATTTATTTGATTGTAATCTGAAAGGAGTACTAAAATCAAACAATAACCGACTACTTGCGTATCTCATGCAAAGTCTTAATCTTCGGGGATACGTTACTAATGAATGGCAGTCTACCATTGCACGCAGTAAACTCATATTGGGAAAAACCAAAGACACACCATTAACACGAACTGACCTTTCCTCTGCAACAGATCAAATCAACATGAAGCAGCCGAAAGGATGGGAAATCATAGATAAATACATCAAACAACTGAAAAAAGATTGAGCATAGGTTGATACGTCAAACATTGCTCAATGCCAGTTCCTTTTATCGTTTCTAATTTTGCCCTCGTTAACAGCAACGAGGGTGCGCACCCTCTATCGTTTTACCTAACAAATAAAAAATATGGAAAAGACCATAGAGGAACGAGTTTACGAACTCGAACAACTTCTCTTTACAAACAAAAATGTGCTTAGCTTTGATGAAGCAAGCAAGTTTCTCAATCTATCAAAGAGTTATCTTTACAAGCTCACATCGGGCAATCTGATTCCTCATTATAAGCCACAAGGTAAGATGCTTTATTTTGAGAAAGCAGAACTCGAAGCATGGCTGCGTCAAAATCCTATCAAGACTTCTGCGCAAATAGCCCAAGAAGTACAGAGATATATCATGGGTAGCAAACCTTTAATGCAGAAGTAAGGCTATGGAAAACGAGAATTTCATTCGTGTTGGCACAACCTTGTATAAGATTGTGAACCAACCTCGCATTAATGGTGGCTTTGTCAAGAAGCGTATTGTGTGGAACAATGAAACGCTACGCCAGGACTATGGAAAAGATTTCATAGCCACTGTCCCGAAGTACGATGGTTTCTGCACCGTACCTAATCATGTGGACTATCAACCTGTAATTGATAAGTTCCTGAATCTCTACGAGCCGATAGGACACCAGCCAAAAGAAGGAGAATTTCTGCACATTGAATCATTGATAAGACATATCTTCGGTGAACAGTATGAGTTAGGCATGGATTATTTGCAGTTGCTCTATCTCCAACCCGTGCAGAAACTTCCTATTCTCTTGATGGTATCAGAGGAACGCAATACGGGCAAGAGTACGTTCCTCAATTTCCTCAAAGCTGTTTTCCAAAATAATGTAACTTTCAATACTAACGAGGATTTTCGCAGTCAGTTTAACGCAGACTGGGCTGGCAAACTACTTATTGTAGTGGACGAAGTATTGCTTAACCGTAGAGAAGATAGTGAAAGATTGAAAAACCTTAGTACAACACTTTCCTATAAGGTGGAAGCAAAGGGTAAAGACCGAGATGAAATCTCCTTCTTTGCCAAGTTTGTGTTGTGCTCCAATAACGAGTTACTCCCTGTCATCATTGACGTGGGAGAAACCCGATATTGGGTTAGGAAGATAAATCGTCTGGAAAGTGACGATACTGACTTTCTTCAGAAGTTAAAAGCAGAGATACCTGCCTTTCTTTATTTTTTACAGCACCGCACATTATCTACTAACAAAGAGAGCCGTATGTGGTTTGCGCCCCAGCTGACCTTTACGCCAGCCTTGCAGCGTATTATCCGCAGCAATCGCAATAAGGTTGAGTTGGAAATGTCCGAACTCTGTTTGGAGGTGATGGAGCAGATGGTTGTTGCCGAGCTTTCATTCTGTATCAATGATATGGTGTGTTTGCTGAACAACACTGGCTGCAAGGCTGATAAAAGCCAAGTCCGCAGAATTGTGCAAGATATTTGGAAACTCACTCCTGCATCCAACACGCTGACATATCTGACTTATCAGATGGATTACAACAGTTTGCGAAATTATTCGCCCATCAAACGAACAGGCAGGTACTATACCGTAACCAAAGAACAGCTCATGAATATTTAACCATTATTTTGATGAAATGATGAAAAGTATATATAACAGATTAATTGGCAATGCCTATTTGGTTCATCTTTCCACTCATCAGTATGAAAGAATGATGATAGGAAAAGAAGATACTGGCCAAAAGAGAAATACATGTTTTTTCTTTTGGTAAGTCCTGTGATGAAACCATGATGAGCAAGTAATTTATTTGTTTTGAAATGGTTATGTGCATTTTCATCAAATCATCAATTTTTCAAACCATTCAACTTCACTCTAATATGAACATACAAGAAATTAAAATGATAAAGTTGCAGGATTTTCTTGCAAGTCTGGGATATACTACCACTAAGCAAAAAGGCAATAAGTTATGGTATCTTTCCCCCTTTCGTCAGGAAAGCCATGCTTCATTCAAGGTAAACACCGAGCGTAACCAATGGTACGATTTCGGTATTGGCAAGGGCGGAAATATCATTGATTTGGCAAAACTACTCTATAAATCCACTGATGTTTCGTATCTCATTCATCAGATTGGGCACAATGTTCCAAGTATGGTTTCTGCATCTCCTGGAGTTGTGAAGCCTAAACAGAGTTCTGCAACTTTTGAGAATTTGCAAGTACTTCCTTTGTCGCATCCAGCTTTGATTAGATACTTGCAGGACAGATGTATTGACATAGAAGTCGCAAAATCTGTTTGCAAGGAGGTACATTATGAGGTCAACAACAAACGTTATTTTGCTATTGGCTTTCCGAACTGTAGTGGTGGTTATGAGTTGCGCAATCCATTCTTCAAGGGTTGCATTGCACCGAAAGACATCAGCCATTTCTATGCCGACGAGCCAAAGAAGATATGTTTTCTTTTCGAGGGCTTTATTGATTTTCTCTCATTCATGACGCTTAGGAGAATCCAGAACCCACAATATAATGAACTGAGTAATCAGGACTATTTGATATTGAATTCTGTAACGAATATTCATAAAGCCTTGAAGTGTCTATCTGTGTACAATAACATCCAGTGTTTCTTGGATAATGATGAAGCAGGAAGAAATGCTTATCTACAATTATCAAAGGAATTAGGGTCTTCTGTTGTGGATGCTTCAGCCTTATACAATGGTGTCAAAGACTTGAACAACTATCTGTGTGCAGAATCCAAGTATTCAGAGAAAACAGAAATCAAGAAAACCAAAGGGATTAAGCTATGATTGTAGGAATATGCTCTGCATGATCTGCTTTTCGCGGAGCAAGTTTATGTTTTGGGCATACCAAAACCACTTGCTCCACCTCCTGGCACTCGGTGCAGAGGATTATCCCGTTGGTCTCCATCAAATCAAATTAAAGAAACAAGTATGATTAAATCAGAATACAACAAGGGTGGTCGCCCAACCAAAGGCGCAGCCGAGAAAAAGAAATACCGTATCACGGTAAAACTTACCACAGAGGATTATTATACGCTCAAAGGCAAAGCCAAGAATGCAGGAATATCCATGAGTGAGTTTGTAAGGAAAGTTCTTGATAAAGGAAATGTCATTGAACGACTGACCATAGAGCAAGCAGACTTCATTCGCAAGCTGTGTGGAATGGCAAATAATCTCAACCAGTTGGCACATCATGCCAATGCAGAGGGCTTTCATGCCGTTGCTCCTTTCCATAAAACCATTATTGGCAAGATTGACGAAATTCTAAACCTGATACGAAGATGATAGCCAAGATAATGAAAGGTTCAGGCTTCAAAGGTGTCATCAATTACATCCTTGACCCGAAGAAAGGAACAGAACTCATTGATAGTTCTGGAGTGAGGACAGACTGTATCAACCATATTGTCCAAAGTTTCATCGACCAGACGGAACTGAATCCAAGAGTGGGTAAGGTTATTGGACATATTTCTTTGAGTTTCTCGGTACAGGATTCGTCTAAACTCAGCAATGAATGGATGGCGAAAGTGGCTCGTGAGTACATGGAAAAGATGGGAATAAAAGATACGCAGTACATTATCGGTCGCCATTTCGATAAGGAGCACCCACATGTGCATATTGCTTTCAATCGGATAGACAATAATGGCAAGACTATCTCTGACCGTAACGACAGATTCAGAAGTGAGAAGATTTGCAAAGAACTGACCGCCAAATACGGTTTATACTTTGCCGATGGCAAGGAGAAAGTCAAGGAACACCGTTTGAAAGAACCTGACAAGACCAAGTATGAAATCTATCAGGCGTTGAAAACAGAAATAGCCCAGTGCAGGGATTGGGAGAATCTCCTTGCTCATTTGGAAAAACAGGATATTGATGTCCATTTCAAGCATAAAGGAAACTCACAAGAAGTGCAGGGAATCATCTTTGAAAAGAACGGTTATCATTTCAATGGCTCTAAAGTGGATAGGAATTTCAGCTATTCTAAAATAGACTTTGCCTTGCACCAGAATAACAGGGAACACGAACAACAGATGCAAGGAGCGGTAAACCTCATATCCAATGTTGCAAGTGTTATGAGCGAAATAGCTAATGAACTCATTGAAGGAGGATTGGGATTGTTCCAGAGTCATGGCACTGTCCCTGCGGAAGTTTACAACACACTCGACAAAAAGAAGAAAAAGAAAAAACGTAAAATACATTTATAACTATGGCTGATAATAATACATTTGTCCTCTTTGAGGAAATCAAAAACAAACTGGAGACAATTTACAGGGAGCTAAAGGAGTTGAAAGAAAAGGAGAACGGTTCTGTTTCCCTCCCTGTTCAATCTACACTAGCACAAAGTGATGAGCAGAAAGAACAGGAATTGCTCAATCAGTATGAACAGCGAACAAAAGAATTGATTAACAAGTATATTGGTGTGCAAGTGCGCATCAAAGACGAGGAGGCTAAATCTACGGACAAATTGGTGGCGAGCGTCTTAACCATGCTGCACGAATGGCAGGGGAAGAAAGAGCATCCAATACCGCAGAAACTGCTTCACAGGCATAGCTTTGATATCAAGTCATCGAAAGCCTTTACTACTATGGTGGCAGTATCTATGCTTTGTTTTGTTTCTTTGGTCGGCAATTACTTCTTGTGGCAAAGTAAACAGCAATACAAAGACGATGTCTTGAAATTTCGTATCATTAGAGTATGGCGAGGTTGTAGCCCTAAGGAAATCCTATGGCTTAACGATGTGTTTGACATTCATCGCAATGAAAAGATTATTAAACTAATCAAGGAAAAAGCCGATGATTACGACATGGAATTGAAGCAAAAGGCAGATAGCTTGATGCAGAACAAATTGAAATAACCCTACCGAAGCAAGCCCAACCCGAATTCTCGTTTGGTTGGGCTTGTGCGCTACATCTTAGTCTATGATTTCCCAAAAGCCACCATTATCTGGTCCAACACGACGGAGGTACTTGTTACGCATATATTGGATGTTACGCATGATAGAGGTGGCACTAATTCCTACGGCAGCAGCAAGTTCAATCTTTGTAATATAAGGATTTTCAGCCATTAATTGCAAGATGGTAATACGATTTGATGTTAATTTATCACCATTTTCTAATGCTTTAGCTACAACTTTCTCCACTATTACCTTTCGTTTATCAGTCACCTTGGTTTGCTTATCAGTCACCCTATCAGATACCTTTGGCTGTTCATCAGTACCCTTTTCAGATACCTTTAGGTGATTATCAGTCACCTTGTCCGCATTCTCTTTCACCGACTTCTCTTGCTCCGACACAACCTTCGGCACTGTGATTTTCAAAATAAAATCATCAAGATGGAAGGATAAATGTGATGTACCATTAGCTTCCAACTCCCTACACATGCGATCCACACCCTCACCAAATTCCTTCACATAATCATACGCTTTAAGGAATTGGGCTATTTTAGGATTGCGCGAGAAATGTGTATGACGGATGTTAGAGGGTTTAACCGTTCCGGGCAATCTGCCTGGCGACTCGAATACCAAACGATTGTCAAACATCTTGATTTGAATTTCCGTACCCTTTATATTGTAGGCACGGTGGCAGCAAGCGTTGACAACCATTTCTTGAATCACAAACTTGGGGTAATCTCTGTTGGTTACAAACTGTCCATGTTGTCCTAGGAATGTATGTTCCTCTACTTGGGTTTCAAGATAAGCTATTGTGGCTTTTACCTGATCGAGTATCGTTCCTTCAAAAGTTACGTCCTTAATGACATTCATTTCTACACCCACTAACTCCTCTGTACCTTTATAACGGATGAAACGAGTACGGGCGCGAGGAAAGAACTTTTGTGGATATTTACCAAACAACAGGACACAAGCCACACCAACTTGCTCATCTCCCTTTGCATTGGTAGTTTTGAAGCCATTATTCTCATGTAAATATTGATTGGCAGACTTGGTATAACCAATCAATTCTGTATATCTTTCTATAGCAGCCATATCAATGTCATCAACCGTAGCACCATACACAGCCGTATCTTCATAGTAGCGCTCGCCCTTATCGTACATCAACTGTATGCGCTCTTCAAAAGACAGCTTTCTGCTTTTATCCCCAACACGCATATAGGCTTCGTCTGCCTGATTAGCATGTAGTTCAGAACTTGCAGGAATATGCATCAATAAAATATGATTTTCGTTTCCATCTTTATCCGTGCATGGTAACAAGTCGCTGGTAATAGACACAGAAGGATTACAGAAGTCTAAGGGCACACGAAGCAACTCATTCAACTTTTCCGTATACTGATCAACTCCTTCTATCTTCCTTGTCTTGTCAGACACACCGATAGCGATATCACCACCGTCAGCATTAGCAAACGCCACAATGGTAATAGCTAATGCTTTCGGATCAATTTGAATGCTTTTGCAATCAAAAGTTTGATCTTCCTTGCGAGTTATTATATATTGTATAGTCATAGTTGAAATTATAATGTTATCGATTTTTGTTTATTATTAAAGGCTACCTTAAGTGCGTAGAGGCTGCTTTGCTCGGTTACACCTATGAATAATATTTTGTCTGCCATCTCGCAAAGCCACTTATTCCTCATCATTGCTGTGTTCTTTGACTGGCGTGCAGCATTACTTACAGAAACAATCAATAGTCTATTTTGAGTTAACGCTTCTTGTAATTCCTTAGGGATAACTTTATACATTCGCCGAGCAAGAACAAGAATAATAGGTTGGCTGCCTTTCAACAGAAAGTGAAGTACATCTTGTTCCAACTTACTGTTAAATCCACTGACGACACACTCCCTGCGACAGCGCATATCCGTTGCCCAATCATATACACGCAACACCGTCTCGGAAGATATGTTGCTCGATGCAAGGAGAACTGTCTTTTGCAATTTCAACAGTTCCTGATTGCCAAGATATTGCGTGTGGATTATCATAGATTATTCTCCTCGTTGTCCTTTTTCTTATTGTTCTTTCGTAGCGCAATACGTTTCAAGTCTTGGTCGAGTTGCTTGATGCTGTCAAGATGTTCTATCTGTCGTTGCTGCTCTTTGTAGGTAATATATTCCTTAGTAGCTTTTTCTACTGCCATCTTGTGAGAAATTGTGCCGGCATGCTCAAGGATATTCTTCTCGTTCATGGTGAGCACAAGGCGTAGTTTCTGAACCCAATCGCGCATATACATCGGTTTCTCAGCCAAAGCCTGCGCCTCAGCATAGGCTAGGAACTGTTCGACGATTAGTTTTAGTTGACCAATCTCTTTCTCATTCAGGTAGTTCTTACCTATCAAGGCATCATTTTTGGTAACTTTTCCCTCTTTTTCCGTAGAGGTAAGTCCCATCATTGGCAGTGAAGCGTTGGCACGATAGTAAAGAAGTTCAGCCGCAGTCTTTCCACTGACTGCCCAAAGCAGCTTGTTCTGTACCTCTTTGAAGAAAGCCAATGTCATATCGGCAGACGGATTATAGTCGATGCTTGTTTTATAAATGTCCTTTATCTGCTGATAAAACACTTTCTCAGAAAGGCGTATCTCACGAATACGGTCTAAGAGTTCCTTAAAATAATTGTAAGACGAACCAGTTTTGAATCGCTCGTCATTCAACGCAAACCCTTTAATGATATATTCTCTAAGCCGCTGTGTAGCCCAAATGCGGAATTGCGTACCCTGTTGCGACTTCACCCGATAGCCCACAGAAATGATAACATCAAGGTTATAATATTCTATATTTCTGGCAACCTCTCTATTTCCTTCTGTTTGAACTGTTGCAAATTTTGCAACAGTTGTTTCCGGAGATAATTCTCCCTCTTCAAACACATTCTTAACATGTCGTGAGATAGTAGATTTATCACGACCGAAGAGTGTTGCCATCTGGTCTAATGACAGCCACACGGTTTCCTTTTCAAACCGAACATCTATCTTTATATTTCCATCTGCCGACTGGTAGATGAGCATATTGTCGTTGTTGTCTGCTTCCATTATTCTTTTATTAAATTATTGTTCCTCTCAGTAAACACTTTACCCTCATTAAATAGGAGTGTTAGATCTTCTACTACTATTCTTGGACATTTCTAACCAATTCATTGCCAATAAGTTATATAAAAAAACGCTTCGTAAATGACAAAATAAAGTAGAAGATTGGACCACTTTTGGACATTTTACTTATCATATCTCCCCGCGTTTTTTCATTTCTTTTATTCCTAAATCAAAGGCACGAGCAACCAAAGCTGAGTTTTTAATATATTTTTCTGCTATCTTATATGTGGTAGAAGCCCCCTCTCCTTCTTTGATTAAGAGTTGAGAAGCAACTAATTTATCAATAACAGTCCTTACTTGACGACGTGTCAGATGACCATCTAATAACTTTGCAAAGTCCTTCATTTTGCCTTTACCAAACTTTGTAAGGTGAGGCATGATTACCGACATTACTTGATTTATTCCCCAGTCGTCTTTTTGGCTGTATTCTCCTTCTTGACCGCTAAATTCGTAATAGCTTTTAGATAAAATATAGTATGTACCTCTTGTCCTGCCACGTTTCTCTATTAGTCCGCAACTTAATAATTTCTCTATACTATCTTTTTCAACGCTCTGCGATTTTCCTTGTCTTACTTCATTTAAGGATATCACGTCAAAAACGGATAGTCTATCTTCTTCTGCTAAATCTCTTTGTTCCGATTCTAAAAACATTGCAAAAGCCTTATCCTTGATGACCGCTGAAAGATGCAACTCCACCCGGAAAGAGTCACTATGAGAATAATCTGGGCTATCTTTTCCTTCTGACAATGTGTTCTTAAATATTTTATCTATACCTTGCCCCGATCGTTCCACAACACCTGTTTTTTCTAACACGTCTGCCAACAGTCTGTTTCTTGGAGTACTTTGAACTCTTAATAAATTATCAATACTTACACCTAAAGGGAAACCTCCAGCATTCATTACAATTAATTTTTGTGGGTATTGCTTAATTACAGTTTCGCTTGTACGCCTGTAGTCTCTATGAGCAATAGCATTATTAATGGCTTCACGAATCACATCTTCATTAAAGAAGGGAATATTGAATATATAGGAATTATCATTCACATCAATCTTGTCATTCCTCAAATTAATATCATGCCATAGCATGTCTATCATTTTATAGAATGGTTCACTGTAAGTATACCTATTGTCATATGGAACCAAGTTCTCGGATTTACGATATTCCAATATTACGGAGGCCTGGGGTAATAATTCAATGAGTTTCTCTCGTTTGCCAACAAGAATCAATGCTGCATAAGTAACTTTACCTTCTTTCATAAGTTGCAAGTCACTTAAGACCTGCTCGTCAGGTAGTGTTAAGAAATTAGGATTTTTCTGTTTTGTTGCATACTTCTGTTTCAGAATCCGAATCGCTTCTGTATCCAAATCATTTATGGAAACCGTGCTACATATCTCGGAAGAAAAGTCTGGTTCTTGTTCCTGTAGAATCTTAAAGATTTCCTCATCAGACATAGGCTTCAATTCTTCTCCGACTCGCATCAATGGGACATCTTCAAATCTAAAAAGCTTTCCGATAGGTCGTCCTGGGACATCTATCACTAATACACGTCCTTCCTTCGTAGTTTCATCTTCATAGAGTTCATAAATACTCGGGCGGATTGATGTATCTCTATAAATATTGCTTTCCAATTCTCCAATAGCCCCTTTATTCTGTTTTGTACCCACCACCTGATGTGGATAGGCATCTTCCATTCCAAGCACTAAATATCCACCACCTTCATTACAAAGAGCAGTAACATAACCTAAGATACACTTTCTTCTGTCCTTAGGATTGGGTTTAGAGCCACCATCATAAGCGAAATTACCTTGTGCAGCCCGCTTAAATTCAACCTTATCTTCAGACTCTCTCAGAGTTTTCAAGTGTTCTATTGTGAGTTTACTCATAATTTACTTATCTCTTTTAGTTATGGATTCTTTCACCGTTTCGGGGAGTCCTTCGTATAAGGACTCTATCTCTTTTGGTTCGGTAATCATGCGTTCGGTAATGATATTCAGAAGGTGCATAAGCATGGTTGCTGTTCCTTTATCATCAACATCAAATGAAATAACACCCGGGTGGACAGCCTTGTTACCTACAACGCGTACAACGTCTAACGCTTGCTGAACTGCTTGTGGTAGCCCTTTCTTAACAAGGACACCTATATTTTTATTTATATCCCGATCTGTTTCTCCCAATTCATTACACAATCTGTCTATTGCCAATCGCAATAGTGCGCAGGCTGCCCTTGGAGACTTATTGTAAATCGTTCCTGCTTCGTTATATAGCTGCTTCACGCTTTCTGGCATATCAACGTTAGGATCCTCTGCAACGATGTCTGGATAAATGTAATCATCATTTATCCAGATTATCTTCTTTCCACAGTTCACACATCTTGCAATGAAAAGTTGGTTTAAATATTCACCATATCCCACTCTTTGAGCAACAAATTGAACATCTTCATCATGTCTATGCCAACTAAATTTCATTAAAGATAGCGTATGACAATGCGGACACGTAAATGCGTCCTTATCACGTGCCGGAGTTACATATTTCTGATTCATATTCCTTTGTATTAGTTATTCTTCGTTTAATTCGTCGCCCATACGATATTTAATGTCGTAGTTGATGATGAAATCAAGTTCTTCTTCGGTAAAGCCATAATGGCGGGCAAGGACTTTGTCTATCTCGTCAATGATAGGCTTGGAATACTTTATAAAGAAGTGTTGCTTCTCCATTGTAAAATTTCTCCCTTTTTTAGAATAGTTTCTCTTGATTACATGGCTGTTCTGTTGATAGTCTTGTTGTAACGCTTCGCTAAGTCTCACCAAGTGTTCCAAATTATTATCTTCTAAAGAATTGAAATCAATAAAGAAGTTGAAATCCCTCCTGTTGACAACCTGACAACTTGACCATATTATATAGTGAAGGAAGAACAAGCTGGAAGAAAGAATCGCTATTGTAGCTTTGCATTTGTCCTCTGTATTAAAGTACAGAGGTTTCATCTCACCTGTCGTTTTGTGTACGCCATCCTCTTCAAATATGGGCTCTCTGTCCAATATCTTAAACCAATACTGAACGGCTCTAAAATAGTAAAGTTTGTATGAAGAAAACGAGTTGAAAAACTCTGGCAAAATATGATATTGAGATGGGTTACACATCTTTCTTAGAATATTCACTACAAACGATGATGGTAGCTTCGGTATTGATCCGTCAATCTTTATATCAGTTACATCTGTATAACTAATAGATGAAAACAAATCTTTCCTATATTCATTATACCATTTATGGTATATTGTTGAGAAGGTCTGTGGTTTATTCTTATCTGTATTTAGGATAATTGCAAGAAGCATATCAGCACCTTCAAAAAGTTTTGAAGGTCTCCAAGCATAATTGCTAATCCAACAAGATTTGTTTATTGTTATTTGCTTCTGAAGAGGAGACATCTTATCAGCCGATATGCTGCTATTAGGTACTATCATTCCAAAGCGGAACTTGTTATTTAGAAGTTGGTATGAGCGTTCCACGCAGAATGCGTACAGATTGGCACAATCTCGTGTCGTGTAATATTTGTTTATCTTATAAGGGAAAGCTTTGTCTGTATATACCACATACGGCGGATTCCCAATAATCACATCAAATCCTCCGTGCCCATTAATTATCTCATAGAACTCAGCAAGCCAATGGAAAGGTTGGTGCGACTGGTACCAAGCATCGTAATCGGCAGTTGTACCCACAGCACCAAACATCTGATGATTCAATAGGTCGTTGAGTTTGGTGAGCCGTTCTTTCAATTCGTACTTGGCACGCTTAAAGGCTGCCATATCTTCTGATTGTTTCAGTTGCACATCCTTAAAGATATCATAGGTGCGAGCCACCTTATCCATTTCTTCATTAACCATTGCCTTGAATTCCTCAATGGCAAACATATCGCCCTGTACCAAATCGCGCTCCAGTTCTTTCTGCGTAGCATAACCCACAAGGGTGTTACCACAGCGAATATTGAAGTCGATGTCGGGCAGAGGGTCGAGTCCAAAGTTCGGATCACGTTTATCCACCTCAACCACTGCCACCATCTTCAGGAACAGACGCAGCTTGGCTATCTCGGTAGCTTCTACCATAATATCCACGCCATAGAGATTGCGGAGAATGATGCTCTTGTAGATGAAGTACTGAATGTTGGAACGGTACTTATGCGCTATCTCCTGTAATTGACGAATAAACAGATGTGGGTTCTGCTCATGGAACTCCTGCATACGGTTGATGCAAACCTCATAGAGTGGTTCCAGAATGTTGAGTGCAGCAAAGAGGAAAGCGCCCGAACCACAAGTGGGATCGAGGATGGTGACGTGCTGCAAGGCATCGTAGAAGTATTCCACAAACAGATGGTTCTGCGTGTGCGTAAGATAGTCGGTTACGAACTGGCGAATATCAAGATTATAAGTAATGAAATCGTTAATAGCAGTAATCTCACCATTGACAATTTTCTCCTTGATGCTTTGGCAGCGTTGCAGGCGTTCTATGGTTTCGCGCCAAATCTCGGTAGGCAGAGCAAGGGCTTCGGGCGTACGCTCGTTCCAGTGGGCGCGACGCTCCAAGAGGTTGGGCTGCGTGGTGTCCAGCCCTATGGAAATGTTGTCGGGAAGTGGCTGGCCGGCACCTTTCTTCATGGCATCGTAGATGTACCGGTCGCCACTCTCACGCAAGAAAGTCCACAACTCACCATTGGAGCGAAAGAGTTTTTCGTCTTTGCGCTTCACAGCGTCCATCAGGTAAGGCACTATGGTATTACGTCCAATATATTCCGTGATGTCCTCCTTGGTATAGTAGGCTCCCATCTGTGCTCGGTCGTTGATGTATTGCTCGAAGATGTAGCCCAATACATCAGGGTTGATGTCACGCCCTGATGCCGTCATGCGGTCGTCAAGATGCCAGTGCCATTTATCAAAGAAGTTGAAGAGGCTGACGAAAGCCTCATCGGCTATATCAAGCTCTGCATAGTCTTGTTCTATCTGGTGTACATCGAACATGCCACCATTGAGATAAGGTATGCGTCCATAAATGTTTTCAAATTCATGGCTGTGCTTGGGGGCGTTGAGTCCATCATGAAAAAGACTGACTAGAAAACCCTTATAGAAATGGTTGAAGAAGCGATCCTCGCCCTCCTGCTCGCGCGTCCACTCCAGCTTGTGGCGCAGATAATCTACATCGCCATCCAAAAAACCTTTTTTCTGAATGAAGTAGCAGAACATCAGGCGATTGAGCATCACCGAGGTGTACCACTGTTTGTTTTTGTTTTGCTTATCATCAATATGGTCCTCAATGCCTGTAATAAATTTGGCAAAGTTGCTGTGCTCTTTCTTAAACCCGGCATAGAAATCTTTGGTAATCTTCTCTGAATTGATGAGAAAAGATTTCTGCACCTTTTCTATAATATCAAGAATGGTAGGATTGTCTTCAATAGTAAATGAAAGACTCTCCATCTTCTCAAACAAAAATCCAGCTTTATCGAGTGTATCGTATTCCATCAGCACCACATCTCTCTTTTCTACCTTCTTCACAGGAGCTACCCAAAGATGATGAAGTGTATTGGGAACAACGAATATGCAGATGTAGTTTTCGGCATTCTTCCGTAACTTGGTATCCAATTTCTTACAAACCGATGCAGCAGGAATTTCGTCAGTGCAACATTGCAAAATTTGAAAACCCTTGCGTTCGGCTATCTGTTCTATACAAAAGATATGCTCGTCTATCGTATATTCTGGCAATAATGTTGCTCCAGACGGATTGTTCCACAACATTTCGCTTACAAACAATCCCTTGAAGTCAGCCTCTGTTATGTATTGGTTGAATAGTTTTCTTTTCATTATTTTATGCTTTTAATCCCATAGAACAGATAATCACAGGGTCTTTGTGTTTTATTTTGTCCTCATCTATACGGCACAGGTTTGCATTTTCAAACATTTCAATAACCGTGTCCACAATATCATCATGCGTATTACCTGTACGCATCATTCTACCGAGGATGAATTTCGAGTTTTCCAATAATGGATAGTTATATATCTGGTCGATGGCAAACTTCAGCAATTCTTTCTTTTCCTGGGTATAGAAGATGTTTAATGGCTGCTCATAATAGTGGTTCAACAATTCATAAACTTTACGCTTTGTGCTGAAACGACTACCCAAAATGCCCCCCACATTTGTATTCTCATTCTTAATGCCCTTTACTGCTTTCTCCACTAATGAGAAGTGATTCTCCTGTGCTGGCAAACACGGCTCACTGATTGAGCATGCCATTGCTTGAAGAATGCGCTTCTGCGACTGGCTGACAATATCTCCTTTAGCGTTATACCAAGTCAGCACATCGAAGTCATTGTAGGTTCGGGCGTAAGTAATCACACCATCTTCTATCACACTATTAGTTTTCTTTGTAGAATATGCGATATTTGGAATCTCTGGTATAATACGTTTCAAGTCGGGGTTAGCATCAGTAGCGTTCTTCCATATCTGGAAAGCCTGTGAACCCAGATCTACATCCACATCATCCTCGTCTTCATCCAGACTGCCACTCTTTTCATTATACATGTCGCGAAGATTCTGCTCGTTTCCTTCAAAGAACACTTCGTCGCTACCCACAATGCCTGCGTTTTCGTTGATACGGTCATTAAGCCGGGTGCGCAAACGAATGATATTCTCAACCTTGTCGGCAGGGAAGAAAGAATAGCAATAGATTTGTTCAGAACTTTGGTCGATACGATCCACACGTCCTGCACGCTGAATAAGTCGAATAATAGCCCACGGCAGATCGTAGTTCACTATAACATGTGAATCTTGCAGGTTTTGACCTTCACTCAGCACATCAGTTGCTATCAGCACACGCAATTCATTCTCTGTGGAAACATCAGCCTTATTGCTAATGGGCGAAAATCTGTCAACAACATCCGTTGGGTTCTTTGTACTTCCAGTCACTTTCTCTATGTGCTTGAAGCCGCGCTTCTTAAGTTGATAATACACGTAGTTTGCCGTATCTGAATATTGCGTAAAGACTACTATCTTATCCTCCTTATGCTTATCGCTCAACAAATTTTCCAACTCATTGAGCTTTTGATCTGTCTGTGGATTCCATGCGTCACATAAGTTAATCATAGCTATCAGTTGCTCACAATCTTTCTTCAACTGCTGTTTGAGCGTGCGCTTAAAGTACTTGGAATCTATCCATTGCACATTGTTTTTACCTATCAAACCATTGTAATACTCCTTGGCTTTGTCTATATATATCCGCATATCGTTAGGCACCATTATCAGGTTATCGCCAGAAGAATATTCGTCATTTTCATCGTCATTCGTAAAGATGTCGTTGATATCAGCATCATCGATGAAATTCTCTGGGAAAGTATTTTCATCGCTGATGGGCAACTTCAATTTATTGTCGATAGCATAGATATATACGGCATTGCGCAGGATATGACGAAACAGGGTAATAAGGAAAGAGAAACCACTGCTGTCGATACGTTTGAAGAAAGTACTCTTACAAAATCCCATCATACGTTCGCCTGCACGGGAAAGATTGGCTATTAAGTCGTTCTCGTATTTTGATGCCGCTTCTGCTTTCTTCTCGTCCAAATAGTGGATCAGCCCATAACGAGGAAGTTTCAAATTCTCCATTAGTCCAATCATCTGCTCTGAATACAGCCGACTGTACTGGTCGCCATCAACCGTCTTGAACTTGACTGCTTTAGGTATCCGGTCAGGGAAATAAGACTTATGTCCATTCTTGAACTCCAAATACTTTCGCCCATTCGTTGGATCGGTCTTTGCATAATTATCTTTAATGAAAGTGCGAGTGCGACGAATCAGAAAGAGTTTCATCAGTTCCTGCCAGTCTTCCTGACAATCACTTCGTTCAAATGCCTTGATGCTCCGTATAAAGTCCTCATGCTTTTCTGCAAACTTGCGCTCGCCTCCAAGCTCGCGAATATAGGCTTCAGGACGAATGCCCAAATCGGTTTCATCATCTATAAACAAACGTAACTGACTGCTCAAATCTTTGTATTGCTTGTTATAGGGTGTCGCAGTAAGCAACAACACCTTGCAATCTTGCTTTTGAATAAGGTCTCTCATATTTCGATAGCGCATACCCTGACTATTACGCAGGTTATGGCTCTCGTCAATAATGATAAGTTTATAGTATCTTGCATTATCCACATCAATAGGTTTCGCCATAGACATGATGTCAGCCTTCAGATCATACTGTTTACGATACTTAGCCCACATATCCTGCAGGTTGGCAGGACAGATTATCAGCGTGTTGCTGCCAAAGGTATTTTCATACATTTTTGCAATGGCACAGGCAGTAATGGTCTTACCAAGTCCCACTACATCACCAATCATTGCTCCTCCTCTCTTGTCGTTGTTCAGATGGCGGGCTGCTATCTTCACGGCTGTCTGTTGAAACTCAAAGAGGGCGTTCTTAAATTCTGCAGGGATTGTAAATTCCTTTATACCCGAACGTGCCTCCTCACTAAGATGATAGGCAGTTTTCAGATAAATATAGTAAGGCGGGATCTCTCTTTTACCAGCCCAGCTATTATCTATAATATCTATCAGTTCCTTGGTGATATCAAGACAGAACTTGTCTTCCCACCGGTCGTCAAACCAACGAGCCAGTTTCTCTGCACTGTCGCTGTCGCCAAACTCTGCATTCAACTCTCCTTGCCTTGTAAGTCCCGAATAGGTAAGATTACTACTACCCATGATGGCTTGAATCTTATTGAAATTATCATCAGGACGATAAGCGAGATAGAGTTTTGCATGAAGTGGTTCACGAAGATATAACTTCACGCATACTTTTTCGTCTTTCATCTGTTCGGAAAGGCGACGAAGCGTGAACTCATCCTGTTTGGTTGGAATTCCCAGCTGAAGCTGGCGTCTGAAATTGCGCGCCACTTCCAGCCTACACTGGCTTACATAATTGGCATCTGGCAAAGGCTGCTCTGTATAGAGTTGACGGATTAGCTCTTCGGCAGGTCGATGCATACCTATCAATAATCGACACTTGCGGAAAAGGCGTTTGTCGCCTTCATAGACGTAATCGCCTGTAAGCATGTCAACCTGATCTACTACAAGACCCCAGCCACGCAAGTTAAAATAACCGACGCAGAAATCCACACGCTTTACACCTACATTGGTAACTATGCCTTGCAGCCCTTCAGCAAACTTGCTTTCTATATTATCATAAATTCGTGCCATAATACAAATCCTTCAATAGCCAACTACATCCTCTGTCCACAACAAATCATCGACTCTCACTTCCAATATCTTTGCCAATTGAATAAACATTTCAACATTGGGCTGGGCAACATTCGTTACCCACTTTGATATAACGGCAGGGTCTTTGTCAAGGATTTCTGCCAGTTGCTTATTCGTCATTCCCTTTTCGGCGAGAACCACCTTCAGACGATTGATTTTCTTCCGTTCCATATTTATGTAACATTATTACGCCATAAAATTACTCATTATTTCTTAGAGTTTATGTATTTTCAAGCAAAAATATGACTTTGATTGAATAAAAAATATCTTTCAATTCATTTTTTCCTTATATTTTTAATTCTGGCAAACTATTTATCGCCTCACTTTTCAACTTGTCCACCGCACGAGTGTATTTCTCGGTGTGCTTCAATCCACTATGCCCTAAAAGACTTGCAACAGTCTTGATATTGGCACCATTATTCAGGATGTTCACAGCAAAGCTGTGGCGAGCACAATGCCAACTAATATGTTTGTTGATGCCAGCACGCTTTACCCATCGTTTTACTGATTTGCAACAACTCTCATACGAGGGAAGATTGAATATGGAGGAATTCAAATCATTTGGTGCTTCACCAACCAATGACAATAATCCATCATTCAGAGGAATGACCACACCACTATATGCTGAATGCCCTTTAGTCTTGTTCTGCTCAAATTTCAAAAGGCGATTAGTGTAATCTATGTTCTTATAAGTCAGGTCTTTCACATCGCAGAAACGAAGACCGCAATATAGACAGAGGATAAAGGCTCGCCTGACATTGGGATTTTCATTATCATAATGGCATTGAATCAGTGATTGAATCTCATCCATTGACAGCACATCCTTGCGCAAAATCTGCTCGTCAACCTTGCACACCACGCCTTTACATGGGTCTTTCAACATCACTTCGTGATCAATAGCGTAGCGCACCACTTTCTTGAAACGCTGGTAAATACTCTTTGCTCCCTCACCCACACTTCTTGATTGCAGATATTCAACAAATTGTTCCATCATATCCTTGGTTATCAAGTCGGGCTTAATGCCAAACTCATAAAGTGGATATTGCTCTTTCAGAAAATCCTTAAAACGATTCAAGGCTATCTTTATCATTCGTAGGTCTTTCTTGGTGTAACTGTCAATGTACGCCTGATAATAGTCCAAGAAATTGATATTCCTATCCTTCTTCAGACGATAGCCGAGCATGCTCTCCTTAAACTGCTGTTCACGCTCCGCTCGAATTTTGGCAGCCAGTGTAAGTGTTTCCTTGTTATGTTGTCGTTCCGCTGGAGTACGAGGCTTAGCTATCAAGTACAACTGCAAATTTTCTTTTCGCCTGTTGTGCTTAATGTGTACCTTGGGCTTGCCCATCATCTTGCCTGTTTCGTACAAAACGGGATTGCCGTTTTCGTCTAAAACCGGTGTTTCTTCTCTACCGAGATAATACTCCAAATACAGACTTATCCGACCATCAGACAGCACATTTTGCTCCAATTTCGGGTTTTCCTTTGCTTTATTTTCTAATTTTACCATAATTGATAGTTATGTACCTAAATATGTATCAAACCGAGTAAAATCATTAACTCGTTTATTTTCAGATGTTTTCTTATTTTGCAAAGATACTAAAAAGTTCCGAATATCAAAGTGTACTAAAAGTGTACTTTATGACAAAAAACAGGCAAAAATGAGCAAAATCAACAAATATAAGAAAATATTAAATCATTGATTACCAATACAATATATTCTTTTGATTTCTCTTGTTTTCACGGCATTGTACCGGGCCTGGGTACATAAAAAGAGTTAAGCTGCTAACAATTAGGCACTTAACTCTTTTTCTTTTCAACATACTGACCAAAAGAAAAAAGTAAAAAAGCTCATATTTATAAAATATCTAATTGGGCTGATAAATAAGAACGGTGTATCTTGGTTTACATAATCCAAATAGGAAGGCGGATACGCCCTGAATGTGGTTTTCCGAGGTGCTAAGACAGTTTTACAAATCGTCACAAAAAAGTTCGGAAAATGCTTGGCCCTTACATAAATTCTTCATATATTTGCAGCAACAGTTAATTGAATCTGACAATCTGATATATGAAGTATGTAGCGCTGCCCGAAGAAAAGGTGCGTCGTCTGTCGTTCTATTTAGCCATGGAAGAATATGTGGCTCGCCATGTGGACGAAGACGACAGTTTCTTTATGTGGCAGGTGGAGCCGAGCGTTATCTTCGGACGCAACCAGTTGATAGAAAACGAAGTGAATCTTGATTATTGTCGCGCAAACCATATAGCCACTTTCCGGAGGAAAAGCGGCGGCGGATGCGTGTATGCCGACATGAAGAACATCATGTTCTCATACATCACAAAGGAGGACAACGTGAGTCTCACTTTCAGCCGCTATATAAATATGGTGGTGGAGGTGCTTCGCCGCTTGGGCGTAGACGCACGCGCCAGCGGCCGCAACGATATAATGATCGGCGACCGAAAAGTGAGTGGCTCGGCATTCTATCATCTGCCGGGGCGCAGCATTGTGCATAGCACCATGCTCTATGACACCGACATGCGCAACATGGTGGGGGCCATCACCCCCACCGACGAAAAGCTCATCAGTAAGGGTGTACAAAGCGTGCGCCAGCACATCGCCTTGCTCAAAGACCATCTGTCGCTTTCCATTGATGAATTCAAAGACTTTGTGCGCCATAATCTGTGCGACGGTGAAACGGTACTCACCGAGACCGACGTGACCGGCATCGAAGAGATAGAGCGCGAATATCTCTCACAGAAATTCATCTACGGCAATAACCCGAAATACACCGTAGTGAAGAGACACCGGTTGGAAGGGGTAGGCGAGTTTGAGGTAAGGATGGAGCTCCACAACAACATCGTGAAGGACATCAACCTCATGGGCGACTATTTCATTACTGGCGATATGGACGGTCAGCTGCTCCGCCCGCTGCGGGGCCTTCGGCTTGAGCGAGAAGCTTTAGAGCAAGTCTTGCCCGAACGGCTTGATGAAGTGGTGATGAACTTGCGCCGAGACGACTTCATCGGCCTGTTGCTCTGCCCCTAACCTTTGCGGAATCAGCCATGCGACGCCCTTTTACCTTTTGACAATTATATCAAGCAATAACGAAAACCGACAAATATGGAAAACAAAAGAACCTGCCTTTACGACCGGCATGTGCAGCTGGGAGCCTTGATAGCTCCTTTCGGCGGCTTTGACATGCCCATACAGTATGCCGGCATTGTGGAAGAACACCAGGCTGTGCGCAACCACTGCGGAGCATTCGATGTGTCTCACATGGGCGAAGTCACCGTGCGTGGCAAGGATGCCGAGCGATACGTGAACCATATCTTCACCAACGACGTGACTGATGCGCCCACGGGCAAAATCTACTACGGCATGATGCTCTATCCTGACGGGGGGACGGTGGACGATCTGTTGGTCTACAAGATGGGGGGCGACGACTTCTTCATTGTCATCAATGCGGCCAACATCGACAAAGATGTGGCATGGATGCGCGAACACGCCGCCGATTTTGACATCGACTTGCAAGACCGCAGCGACTTCTACGGACAGTTGGCCGTGCAAGGGCCTGAGGCCGAACACGTGATGGAAGAAGTGCTGGGACTGCCTTGTAGCGAATTGGCTTTCTACACAGTGAAGACCATCGGAGACGCCATCGTGAGCCGCACGGGCTATACGGGCGAAGATGGCTTCGAAATATATGGTTCGCACGAGTTTATCCAAACACTGTGGGACAAACTCATGGCGGCCGGCATACAGCCTTGCGGACTGGGTTGCCGTGACACGCTGCGCTTCGAGGTGGGTCTGCCGCTCTATGGTGACGAGCTCTCAGCAGAGATTTCACCCGTGATGGCTGGCTTGGGTATGTTCTGCAAACTCGACAAACCGGAGTTCATCGGCAAGGAAGCACTACTCCATCAGCGTGCCGAAGGGATGGTGCGCAAGCTTGTGGGCATCGAACTCGCCGACCGTGCTGTGCCCCGCCACGGCTATGCGGTGATGAAAAACGGACGACAGATAGGTGAGGTGACCACGGGCTATCATACCATTTCTACTGACAAAAGTGTGTGCATGGCACTCGTCGATACCGAATTTGCCAAGCTTGACACGGAGGTGGAAGTGCAAATAAGAAAGAAGACTTATCCCGGACGGGTGGTAAAAAAGAAATTCTACGATAAGCATTATAAGAAGAGTTGACAAGTGAACTAGTAAACGAGTAGACAAGTTGTGTGTGAAATGAGTGGCATAAACCGGAAAACAACCTGTAATTTATGAAAAAAGGCAAGCAACTTGTCTATTAGTCGACCTGTTAACTTGTCAACTCTGCTATCAACTTGTTTACTCGTTTACTTGTCTATTTATCAACTCAAACCAACATTAACTTAAACAACATTCTTGATTATGGCTAAATTTATAGAAGGACTCTATTACAGCGAGTCGCACGAATTTGTACGTGTGGAAGGAGATTATGGTTATGTAGGCATCACCGACTATGCCCAACAGGCTTTGGGCAACGTGGTCTATGTGGACATGCCGGATGTAGATGATGAGGTGGAAGCCGGAGACGACTTCGGTGCCGTAGAGAGTGTAAAGGCCGCCAGCGACCTTACTTCGCCCGTGAGCGGTACAGTGGTTGAGGTGAACGAGGCATTGGAAGAGGCTCCGGAACTCATCAACAAAGATGCCTTCGGCAACTGGATCATCAAGTTACAACTTTCCGACAAGACCGAGCTCGACGGGCTGATGGATGCCAAAGCCTACGAGGAGTTCTGTGCCGCTGCGCATTGATGTTGAGAAACCACTAAAGCTATGAGCCTATGAGCTACAAATATTTTCCACACACGGAGGAAGACATCAGGCAAATGGTGGCTAAAGTCGGCGTTGACTCGCTTGACGACCTCTATGCCGAGGTTCCCGAGGAGATTCGCTTCAAAGGAGACTACGACATACCCTCGGAGATGAGCGAGCCGGAAGTGCGCCGGCTGTTCGACACGCTGGGTGCACAAAACCGGCAGCTCACGTGCTTTGCCGGTGCCGGTGTCTACGACCATTACATGCCGGCAGTCGTTCCGAGCATTCTGGCGCGGTCGGAATATCTCACAAGCTACACGCCCTATCAGGCCGAAGTATCGCAGGGTACACTCCACTACATTTTCGAGTATCAGTCGATGATGGCCGAACTCACGGGTATGGAGACTTCCAATGCCTCTATGTACGACGGTTCCACCGCCACGGCTGAAGCCGCTATGATGGCCGTAGCTGCCGGCAAGAAAGCCCGACGCGTGCTCGTCTCGGCCACGGTAGACCCCAAAGTGCTGGCAGTGGTGCGTACTTACGCCCACTTCCACAACTTCGACATTGCCCTGATTGAGGCCGAAAACGGAGCTACAAGCAGAGATGCGCTCGAACGTGGATTGGCCGAAGGCGGCGTGGCAGGAGTCATCGTGCAGCAACCCAACTATTTCGGTATCATAGAAGACTACGACGGCTGGGCCGACCTCTGCCACGACCGGAAGGCCCTTCTCATTATGAACAGTGTAGCAGCCGACCTTGCCGTGCTCAAGACACCGGGTGAGTGGGGAGCTGATATCGCCGTGGGCGATGCCCAAAGTTTGGGTATCCCGATGCAGTTTGGCGGGCCCTACGTAGGCTATTTGTGTTGTACGGAGAAGCTGCTGCGCAAGATGCCAGGACGCATCGTTGGCATGACTCGCGACAACCGCGGACAACGGGCATTCGTACTCACTCTGCAAGCCCGCGAACAACACATCCGCAGGCAGAAGGCCACATCCAATATCTGTTCCAACCAGTCACTCATGGCCCTTTTTGTCACAGTCTATCTTTCGCTGATGGGCAAACATGGACTGCGCGAAGCGGCTGAACTGTCGTATGCCGGTGCCCACTATCTGTGCGACCGGCTATTGGAGACGGGACATTTCCGGCTCACCTACGAGGGCCGGCCGTTCTTTAATGAGTTCTGTGTGGACTATGACGGCGACATAGACCTGCTCTTGAAAGTGCTGGAAGCCAACGGCATCTTCGGCGGAGTGAAAGTAGGTGAACACACGCTGATGCTGGCTGTGACGGAGAAACGCACCCGTGAAGAAATAGAACAACTCGTAAAACTTGCTGCCCTATGAACAACAAACTCTATGGAAACCTGATATTCGAGCTCTCGCGAAAAGGCCGGCGCGGTTATTCATTGCCCAAAAACCGCTTTGGGGTCTATGAGATTCCACAGCTGATACAGCGCAAAAAGGAGCCCGAATTGCCAGAATGCGATGAGCTGACAGTAGTCAGACACTACACCAACCTGAGCGGCAACAACTTCGGAGTGGACAACGGGTTCTATCCACTGGGCAGTTGCACGATGAAATACAATCCCTGCATCGACGAGGAGGTAGCAGCCTTGCCGGCTTTCCAAAACCTGCATCCCCTGCAACCGGCCGACAGTGTGCGAGGGGCGGAAGCCGTATGCACCCTTTTAAAACAATCGCTCTGCGAACTCACGGGCATGAAAGCCTTCACGTTGAGGCCTTTTGCCGGAGCCCACGGCGAACTGGTGGGGCTCATGATCATCCGCGCCTATCACGAAAGCCGTGGAGATGAAAGACGCCTGAAAGTCATCGTGCCCGACTCGGCTCATGGCACCAATCCTGCTTCGGCTGCCGTCTGCGGTCTGGAGGTGGTGGAGGTGAAGAGTCTGGACGACGGCACCATTGACACGACGCACCTACGCACGCTGGTGGAAGAGCAGGGAGAGGAGATTGCGGCCATGATGATGACCAATCCCAATACGCTCGGTCTTTTCGAAAAACGCATTCCCGAGATAGCCGAAATGATACACGGCTGCGGTGGACTGCTCTACTACGATGGAGCCAACTTCAATCCCATGCTCGGCGTTTGCCGTCCGGGAGACATGGGATTCGATGTGATGCACCTCAACCTACACAAGACTTTCTCCACTCCCCACGGTGGTGGAGGGCCGGGAGCCGGACCGGTGGGTGTGCGCGACGGCCTACAAGAGTTTTTCCCCGAGGTGAGTCCCTATCACGGTAATTTTGCCGTGCTCATGCGGGCCTATGCCTATATTCTCTCGCTGGGGCGCGAGCATGTCAAGGAGGTGGGGCCGTTGGCCACACTCAATGCCAACTATGTCAAGGAGTCTTTAAAAGACCTGTATCGCCTGCCCATTGAGGGACTTTGCAAACATGAGTTCGTCTTCGACGGGCTTGCTGACAAGTCGACGGGTGTCACCACAATGGATGTGGCCAAACGACTGCTTGATTACGGTTATCATGCGCCCACCATCTACTTCCCTTTGCTCTTCCACGAGTCTCTGATGATAGAACCGACAGAGGTGGAGAGCAAGGACACGCTCGACGGTTTCATCGATGTAATGCGGTGCATTGCCCACGAGGCAGTGGAACACCCCAATGATGTAAAGACGGCACCGCACCACACGCCCATCGGAAGGGTGGACGATGTGGAGGCAGCCAAGCATCCCATCGTGACTTTCAAGCAACTGCAATATGACAACAGCTGACCTTATCATTATCGGCAGTGGCCCGGGGGGGTACCGGGCTGCCGAATATGCGGCCCGCAACGGCTTGCAAGTAGTCATCATCGAACAAGGGGAAGTGGGCGGCACATGCCTTAACGTGGGCTGCATCCCCACCAAGACGCTTTGCCATGAGGCTGATGTCGTGCGCACGGTGAGAGCGGTTTGCCCACAAATTGAGAACGGGAGCAATCCTTTTCCTGTCAATTACACTCGTGTGCAAGAGCGGCTTTCCACAGTCGTGGGACAGCTCCGCAGCGATGTGGAACAGCTTCTCGCCATGCCCGGCATTACACTCGTCAAGGGTACGGCACGGTTTGAAGATACCCGGACGGTTGCGGTGGGGACGGAACACTATTCCGCCCCCCACATCATCATCGCCACAGGGGCCGGACCCAAGATGCCACCGGTAAAGCAGCTTGACGCTTCGAAAGTGATGACTTCCACCGAACTGCTGCACATTGACCATGTGCCCAAGCAGCTTGTCATCGTGGGTGCAGGTGTCATTGGTATGGAGTTTGCGAGCATCTTCTGTTCTTTCGGTTCCCGTGTCACGGTCATTGAGTTTCTCAAAGAATGTCTACCATCGCTTGACAGCGATGTGGCCAAGCGACTACGCAAGTCACTCGAAAAGCGAGGTGTAGAGTTCTTGATGCAAACGGCAGTCAAAGCGGTAACGGAAAATGGAGTAACTTTTGAACGAAAAGGGAAAGAAGAGATTCTGGATGCCGATGCTGTGCTAATAGCTACAGGCCGACAGCCCAACATGGAAAGATTGCAACTGGAACGTGCCGGCATCGCCTTCGACCGTTCAGGAATCACAGTCGATGAACATCTTCAAACTTCCGTGAAGGGTATCTACGCCATTGGCGATGTCAACGGTAGGCAGATGCTGGCCCACGCCGCCACCATGCAGGGACTCCATGTGGTCAACCGCATCCTTGGAATGTCCGACTCTATCCGGCTCGACATTATGCCGGCGGCTATCTTTACCTATCCAGAAGCCGCCTCTGTTGGTCTTTCGGAAGATACTTGTAAGGAGCAGTCGATCTCCTACAAGTGTCATAAGGCCTTTCATCGGGCCAACGGCAAAGCATTGGCGATGGACGAGACCGAAGGTATGCTCAAACTCCTGACCGATCCTTCGGGGCTTATCATCGGCTGCCATACGTTTGGGGCGCACAGCGCTGACCTCATCCAAGAAGTGAGTGTACTGATGTGCAAGCATACTACCATCGACGAGTTGCGTGACATGGTGCATATCCATCCCACACTTTCCGAGGTGTTACAGGCGGCTGCGGAAAGCTGAGTGCATGGGGGGGGAGAATAAGAATGTTGTGGAAAGCTGTCGTGACCTTATTTGTCCCACCACCCCTGCCCCTCCTCCTTGGGAGGAGGGGAACCAAGGATGGCACATGGAATAATGGGGGCTTGTCCACTTAAGAAGCATTTGTTGGCGTTAGCTTTCCCCTCCTCCTTGGGAGGAGGGGTAGGGGTGGTGGGACAAATAAGTTCACAACCGTTTTACTCCCCCAACGTATCCTTCTTTCAGCATATCCCGATTGTCACCATTCTCCCCAAACACATCCACACAAACATTCAAACACCCGTTTGCAGAAATTCACAGACCACCAAACTACACACACTTATGTACCGAGACAAATCCAACATAAAGCCTTTGAAGATATACCGAAAAGCGTTGCGGAATCATTCTACTGCAGCCGAAGCAATTCTTTGGCACTGTTTGAAGCATTCACAAGTGGGCGGTTTGAAATTCCGCAGGCAGCACAGTATCGGAAATTACATCATGGACTTCTATTGTCCTTCACTCAAATTAGCCATTGAATTGGATGGAAATATTCACAACGACAGAGCTGTCCATGAGTACGACGAAGCAAGGACAAGATTTTTAGAGGAAAATGGAATTACTGTCATAAGGTTTGACAACGAACATGTCTATCATTATTCGGGGCATATCATAGAAACCATCTTAGCTTTTCAGCAGCATAAAACAGAAAAGCCTTAATTGTTTTGCGCTACGACACAAACATGACATCTCCTTTTCCCCTTATCGGGTAAAGTAGGAAAAACATGAAAAACAACACCACAGACTATTGATTCTCAGAAAGGTGCAGAGCACTCAAACTCCACTCGTTCTCCCGTCTGCGGATGGACGAACGAGAGGTATTCGGCATGCAGGTAGAGACGGTCTGCCTTCGTGCCGTATAAGTTGTCGCCTTTGATAGGCCGGCCAAGCCCCTCCCGGTGGGCGCAATGCACACGCAACTGATGGGTGCGCCCCGTATGGGGATAGAGCAAGAGACGGTCGGACGAGACAAACTGATAGTCGGTGACAGCAGGTCTGCCATGTTCGCGGTCAACCTTTTGCCGTGGACGATCCATGAAGTCAGGCGACAGGGGAAGAGAAATGGCGCCCTTGGGAAGCAGGGAGGAATCTGTCTTTGGAGCAGGATGAAATGATGGTCGAGGGCCATTGGCCTCGAGCACGGCCACATAGCGTTTCGTCACTGTGTGGTCGGTAAACTGTTGTTGGAGCCCGAAATAGGCTTTAGAGGTTTTGGCTGCGACGAGCAGACCGCTTGTGGCCATGTCCAATCGGTGGACAATGATCGGGCCTTCGGCTTGTGGGCAACATTCGCGTAGGAGCGAATAGACAGACGGAGTATCCGTCTTACCCGGTACGGAGAGCATACCGGCCGGTTTGTTGACCACCACGATCGATGCGTCTTCATAAAGGATGGGAAGCTCGGGGGCAGTCTTTAAGGATAGTTGGTGTGCAGATGATGCCGGCAAAAAGTCGGACGACGAGTCCGGCAACATCCACTTGAGAATGGGTTTACACTTACCGCTGCAAGCCGGATAGTAGTGCCCATGATGACGAATCTCCTCTTTCGGACTCTCGCCCCACCAGAACATGGCCATTTGAAGTGGCCGAAGCCCGTGGGCGTAGGCATATTGCAAGAGTTTCGGTTCGCAGCACTCGCCACTCCCCGCAGGCGGAACACCTGCCGTCGTATCGGCAAATATCTCCAACAGATTTTTACTTTCCCCTTCGGCATTCAGCATTCTGAATTGCGCAAACAGCCATTGTTGCAAGTTGTCGGAAAGTCTTTTGCGCAGTTGTTTAAGTTGCCGGATATCGTCTTGCCACGCTTCATACTCCCTTTCGAGAGTTGTTTTCTGATTTACAGCCTTCTTGATGCGGCGCAGTTCAGCTTTCATGAACTGACTCTCCCTGACCATCCGCGCATTCTCTTCGGGCAAGATACCCCCCTGCTGTCGGCGCTCATCCCGTCTCCTTTTGGCCTCGTTCATCTGCTGTTGATAGTCAGCCACCGTCTGCTGACGCTGCACCACCAATTCCTCCACACACTTGCGGGCCTCTTCCATACGCCCGTCTGCTTCCAGTCGGGCTATGGCAGCATTGATGTCCGTTACCTCCGCTTCGTGGGTCTTGAAATATCCGCCGGGCTGCAGATAGTCATACACCGCCGGAACAAAACCCTCCCAGTCGCTCCGGTTGAGTATCTGGCCCGAGTAAGCGGCGAGGAAGTAGGTGGTAGGTGATGGATGGTGGGTGGTAGATGGCAGGGGATAAAGGGTAGATGACGGGGGATAAAGGAGTGCTTCATTGGGGGCTGAGACAAGCAGTATGCCAAACATCTTACCTTTGGCTATCTCCGCTTGCCACTCGTCGGACATCCGGGCAAACGAGTTTTGCAACTGTCGTGCAGCCTCTATGCAGAGCGGATGCGGCTCATAGTCAAACGGATTGTTCATCTGTTCGGGCAAGGGGATGTTGGTGTGGAGGAGATGCAGCAATGTCATAAGCTGTTGGCGTGAGGGGCAAACTCAACGGAGAATGCCATGCCCCTCACCTTTTATGGTTAAATCATCAGTGACAGTGATTCTGTCCACTTATCTTAAACAGAGATTGTAAAGGAACTCTTGATAGACTTCTTCCAACTCCGGTAGTACCGGTTCTTGTCGAAGCCCGATATCACATCTGCGACAGAAATCGCCGAGCAGACTCTCCGTGCGCTCGGTATTGATCAATATTTCAGAAGGTTTGTAGCCCAACGAAAGGAGGGCATTCCCCAGACCCGTCAGCAGTTTCAGAGTGTCTCCCTGCCGTTCCGACATTTCTACGTGGACAACCATTCCGCTGTCTTCATCAACACACAACAAGACTTCGGGAAAGAAAGGGGCCTCCTCTTTGCCGGAACCTGTCGGAGCAGGAAGGTTGGTGTACAGGCAAGATATGGTGTGCCGATTAGGAAGTTTCCCGATTTGGTGCGACAGCAGGTCGTTTTCGAAAAGTGCCTCGGGATAGGTAGGCCCCTGATAGGCCGGCAGTGGGGTGACGCCGAGAAGGTAAGTGCCGTCAAGCTGCGGTGTGAGCAGTGGCACCATCTTTCCACCCTCTTTGGTGGGATATTCGCCCATGGGGTCAAAACCAAGTTCCGAGAGTGGGGAGGCTTCGGACATTTTTGTCATATAGAGGGCTGCACGCAACGCTTCGGTGATGAATTGGGCATCTTGCTCGTCCGTAATGTCCCATTGCATACGATAAGGACTGTGGCGGGTGAAGTCGGGCCATCCGTGGGGACGTTGTATTTTCAGTCCCCGGTGGGCGACAAAGGCCCGTATCCGCCTTTTAGTCTTGGCATCCATATCCGCAGCATTCATAAAGTCGCAGTTGATGCAGTCAAACATCATAGCTAACTGCTGGAAGACAAAGGGGGCGGCATTATTGAGGTAGAGGCTGTTGAGATAGCTTGTAAATCCCTTTCTGCCGATATAAAGACCGAGAGCGTAGTGTTCACCCCCATGCCCCATGACGCTACAATAGCCAGTCTCGCCCGAACTTAGCTTCACGGCAAAAATGTCGGAGTCGGTCAATTTCTTCCAAGGTGCGGCCCTCCTAAGATCGAAGGCAGCCCAAAGCATTTCATTTGTTAGTATCATCGTTTCTCTTCTATTGATTGGTGGATTATGTTGTTTCTTTTCGGGAAGAGGTAGACAAATATAGTGGAAAAACTGTAGATATCCAACTGTTTTTCCACTTTTTCATTTTCTAAAAACACTTATGAGGGATTTTGCTTGTGACAGGTGGTCAGTTGAACGTGAGGCGGAAGGTTGTCAGTCCGGCCTCCCTGTCACTGACAAGCGTGATAGAACCATTGCTCAGGCGCATGATTTGGCGCGAGATGGAAAGGCCTATCCCGCTGCCGTTGCTTTTGGTCGAGAAGAAGGGAATGAAGATATGAGCCGCCACGTCGTCGGGGATGAGAGGACCGTTGTTACTGATGTCTATCACCACCGCTTCGTGTTCGTCGCTGTAGGAGCGGATGCTGATATATCCTTGAGGGCTTATGGCCTCGGCGGCATTCTTGAGCAGGTTGGTCACCACACGCGCTATCAGACCCTCATCGGCATAGACGAGAAGGTCTTGCGGCTCCACGCTCAGTTCCAACCGACTTTCCGGCGGCAGCAACGGACCGGCCAAACCGGCCATGCGCACCAAAAACGGTTTCACATAGAAAAGGGCCGGCCGGGGCGTAGGCACATGAGTGAACTTACGGTAGTTCTCCACAAACGTGATGAGTTCCTTGCCGGTGCGGTTGATCACGTTCAATCCGTCGCGCTGCTCGCCCCGGGAGTTTTTCAGGAGTGTGTCACTTAGGGAGATGATGGGTGTCACGGTGTTCATGATTTCATGGGTGAGCACGCGTATGAGTTTTGCCCAACTGTCGAGTTCCTGATTGGCCAGTTCGCCCTTGATGTCGCTGAAGGCGACGATGCGCACGCGTTTGCCCCGGAGCGTGGTGTGGGAAGTGCGGACGGAGAAGGCCGGCAAACGGTCTTTGATGCGCTTGATGTGGGTGATGGCCTCCATGTCGAGCAGGGCGAGGGCGGCCCGGTTGTGGCGCAGCACGAGTCCCCGTTCGTCATCGACCACGAGAATGCCAGTGTCCACGGAGTCGAGAATGAATTCAAAATACTTCTCCCGTTCCATCTGTTCGTCACGGGCATGTTCCAAGATGAGTTTCACCCGATTGAGCGAAGTGTTCAGGAGCCGCTCACTGCCATGCACACTTTCCTCGGGGAAATGGAACGTGTAGTCGCCGCTGTCGAGCGCATCAAACAGGAAGCGCACCCTCCGGATGCTCCTCCGGTGAAGCCGCCAAAGGCGCAGGTAGGCAGCAAGGGAAGCCAAAAGCACAGATGGAGCG
>OATU01000440.1_pt1 | contig 36566 bp, 59 predicted proteins | sample 1516711 | NCBI WGS metagenome assembly OATU01 (sample SAMEA2579971, study PRJEB22360) | human gut metagenome | biome: human gut; feature: human-associated habitat; material: faeces | place: Denmark | collected 2008/2010 | reverse complement strand
ATTCCCGTCAGCAGCTCGGTAAATCCCTTGATGATTCAAGGGATTTTTTGTTGTCTATTCAGCAGTTCATTGCAACATGTTGCATCTTGCCTACTATTTGCCTACTACGGTTTTTGTAGGCAACAAACTGTTTTCCATAATTTTTGCTGCCTCCTTTCCTTTTTCTTTGAAAAAATAGGAATAAATATTAAGTGTAGTAGTCGGATTGGAATGCCCAAGTACGCTTGCCACTGTTCTTGCGTCCATATTATTTGAAATCAGGATAGCGGCAGCAGAGTGGCGCAGGCCGTGCGGAGGGATGTTATCTGGTATCTTATCTTTCTCACATTCCACAGCGCATTGATTATAGATACGTATAATTCGTTTAAAGGTTGTATATGGACTACATATATGCATCTGGCTGCCATTAGCCTGAGTAAAAATGAAATTTTTATCGTATTCATTTCCTTTATATCCCACCCACGCTTCCCCCTTCTTAAAACACTGCTGTATTTGCTCGGCTTTCCAAGCCCTGGCTATTTCTATTACATAGGGAGGAAGTGTATTTTCTCGCGTGTTATGAGTCTTGGTATCCTTCAATTCCATGGTTCCATCAACATAATCGGTGGACTTATCTATATTAATTTCACATGTATTCATGTTCAGGTCATTCCATGTTAAGGACACGTTCTCGCCACGCCGATCACCAGCAAAAAGAGCTATGTAAAAATAAAGTTTCCATTTAGTAGATACTTGGAATGTCTGTACGTATTTCTGTACATTATACTGCTTACCACGAACTGTAGTCTTATGCTCCTGATGCACAATCTCGAGCGGACGCTCCAGGGCATCAATAAGACGTATCAATTGTTCCATAGTAAAATACTTAGGCAAAGTCTCTTTCTTGGCCTCCTTGCGCCCTGTAACCTTTCCTGCATATATCAGCATGTTCATGTCAAGCAGCCCTTCTGAAACAGCGTAGCTTAACATAGCACTTATTATAACGCAATCCTTCCTGATTGTAGAATCGGATAAGGGTTTCTTGGTTTTGGGATTGCGGTACTCAGTTTTAAGCATTTTCTTATAATTTTTAACATCATTATTTCTAAGGTTCCCAATTTTAATATGACCCATAGCAGGGATAATACGATTTTTAAGCCTGTCTTTGTAGTCCTTATAGGTGGTCCTGGCAAGAGTGGGAGGTTGCATATCTTGAAGGTAAAGTTTGGACAGTTCATTCAATGTCATCCTGGCACCTTTTATGTTTTTTCCAGACTTAACATCCCTCTCAAAATCTACAACAAATTCAGTAATGGCCTTATCTATTGCTTTTTGTGACATTCCTGGTTCGGGTTTCCATGTCTCTGTCTCCGTAATCTTTTTCCCGTTGCTGTCATATCCATTGCTCACAGTAATTTCATAGCTGTTTCCTCGTTTCCTTATACTTGCCATAACAATCATCCTTTCTTAAAAAAGAGTACAAAAAATACGCCATTGCGGATTCAGGCGTAGGATGATATAATATAGGTGCGAATCTGATATTATTCATCCGGCTGGTCCGGCAATAGTATCCATTGTAAAGCTCTGGGAGTTGGTAGCTCCTGGGGCTTTTGTTGTATATAATTAAAACAATCTCAAACCAAGTAGTTCTAATGGATAACCTGTGCAATTACAAAATTGTTCTTCTGTGTATCCATAAAATTCTTCCAACATATCATCATCAATCAATAAGAATGCAGCAAAAATATTAGCCTGTTTCTCTATTCGCGATGTCAGAAGCAACGTTTTGCTTTTCATGAAAGCGCAGTTTTCTTTTGGGTGCATGATTGCATGTCCTAATTCATGTGCCAGAACCACACGGAGAAATACGTCATCATCGATGTCTGAATTGAGAAATATGTATTTTCTACGTTTAAGTAATTTGTAGAATCCGGCAACCACATCTTCTAGCGGCATCCTGATAATAGTAACACCTAAATAATCAGCAATTTCCTCTGGGTCATCAGTTCCATATTTTCTTTTTAGGTATGATACCAGTTTTGGTATTTGTTTATTATTCAAAATTTAATCACCACCCAAAGAGCCTAATTCTTTTCTGGTCTAGGCTTGTGCTTGTATGGCCGAAATGTTTCCTTATTCTTTACTTTTGCATCCTCCAATGCTACTTCAATCGCATTTCTAAGCAAATCAATTTTATTTTTCGGAATAGGCTGGTCATTGTAAAAAAGTGGACCATCAGCATCATTTGCTATCTCTTCCATTAACCTGTCCAGGTCTTTTGCTATGTCACGTTTATCTCTGGTGGTGAGCTCTGGAACTCCCTTCTCTGGTTGTTCTTTTCCAGTCATTAAATAATCCAATGAGACCTCGAAAAAATCAGCTATTTTTTGAAGTCTATCTACGCTTGGTCTGTTCGTATCAATGCGACATAGTGAACCCTTAGATAAACCTAAAGTTTTTTCTAATTGGTTAATTGATAATCCCTTTTTTCTGCTAAGTATTTTTATTGTTTCATAAATCATAGCGTAACTCCTATTCAAAAGTTATGTAAAAAATCACGCAAAAACTCTTGACATTCTGGAAATATCACGTATAATGAAAATGTAACTTCTGGAAATATCACGCAATATGAGAATATCAAAAAAATTCGTAATTAGTTTTGTGGTAATTCTGATTATAGAATATTTTACGCAATATGTCAATGATATTGCGTGATATTAGATGAAAACATATGTTGTGCTAGATAGCACGACAGAAAAAAGTGTGCTGCGTTGGAGCGTGGTTGATAGTTACAAAAGCCTGTTATAGCTTCTTTTCTAAGTGGTAAGTCATCGGTGTTTCACCGAAGCAACCGAAATAAGATAGCGCTACTATCTCATATCCAAGTTTACACCACTTGTCCGCGAGGGACTTAGAATGAACGATTCTCTTTATGCTATCACCTCCTTTCATAGAGGCGATTCGCAGCACACTTTTCCATTATAACACAGGAGGTGAAAAAGTTGTTATATGACAATGTAAAGAGGCTATGCGATGAGCATAAGATTTCCGTTTCTGCTCTGGAAAGGACACTTAACTTTCCAAGGAGTAGTATTTGTAAGTGGAATGAGAATGAACCAGGAATCAGAAAAGTACAAAAGGTCGCTGACTATTTTGGTGTCTCCATTGAAAAGTTACTGGAGAGTTATGAAGAGGAGGAAATTGATAAAAATGTGTAATTTACCAAAACTCCGTGGAATTAAGGAGAGTTATACGTGGCTTAAAGAGCAGGACCCGGAGACACAGATTACGCTTAAAGGTTACACGATATTAGTAAAGACAGGTGTAATACCAAGTGTAAGGAGGGGAAATAGATATCTGATTGACATCAATACCCTTCCAGATGCCATTAGGACTTGGGTGGATTCAGGCATGAAAGAAGTGGAGCAAAAAGAAAAGAGTGCTTTGATGCCTAAAAGTCCTCAAGCAGCGATTGAACGTAGGCATGGAAGCGGAAAGTATGGTCAGATTCGGTCGATAGGGTAGGAGGTGATAGCCAATGAGCAGAGCAGACATACAGTACATGCCCCTCACAACGGACCCGTCCCGGCGCATCCGTGACCTTGCCCAAGAACTGACCCAGGCCAACATCTGGCTGGCCGGAAGCTTGGATGAGGAGCGGCGGTGCCGGAGGGAGTCAGAGCGGTTCGGATTAGCCCTGGCGTTCTTGCTGGCGATAGCAACCACACTTCTGGTACTGGTCTGGTCCGGGTACATACCTATAGGAAGGGGGTGAGTATCGTGAGGATATTAATACCTGGAAGCAAGTTGAACTCCCAGGAACAGCTTGAGATGGCAAAATATCTGGTCAAAGCTGGATATGCTGTCAGTATCACCAAAGGAAAAAGCCAGAGTGGTAAGGCTGTTTCCTATATTAATTATAACATAGTGGAGGTGCAGGATGAGCAGACGCAGAAACGGGACAAACCGTGCGGCGGCAGCCCTGGGGATTAACAAATACAAGATAGGAGTGAGTAAGAGTGGGGTTATCGTTAGCAGACCAAAGAATAATAGAATCTATGATTGGAAGTACGTTTGGGAGATTGACAGTGATAAAAAGGGCGCCAAATTATAAAGCTGGTGCAACCAGATGGGTATGTAAGTGCTCTTGTGGTAAGGAAATAATAACCTATGGGTCAAACTTACGGACGGGCAAAACTAAAAGCTGTGGTTGTCTGGCCATAGATACCAGGAAGAAAACACCATACAAGCACGGAATGGCTAACAGTAGGCTATATAACATCTGGCATGGAATAAAAAACAGGTGTGAACTTGAAAGTAGTACAGGATACAGGTTGTACGGTGCGAGAGGCATTCATATTTGCGAGGAATGGAAGTCTGAGTTTACAAATTTTTATGATTGGGCAATTTCGCATGGATATACAGAATCCTTGGAGTTGGACAGGATTGACAATGACAAAGGATACTCGCCAGATAATTGTCGGTGGGTAACCCATAAGGAAAACTGTAACAACAGAAGAAATAGTAAAAATAGGCTTACTGGTAGAATGATGTCTGATAGCAACGGAAAGGCAAGAAAAAGGCCGAGGGAGGTGCGAACTCCGGTCGGCCAGCATGATAAAACATCACAACCTTATTATAAAGGAGAACCGGAGGAATGGCAAGCATGAGGATATCAAAAATCAAGATTAAGAACTTATTTGGGATAAAGGAGTACGAGGCCAATGGACAGAGCGTTGAACTGGATGGAAGGAATGGAGCTGGTAAGACTTCCGTGATTGACGCAATCCGGTACGGTCTCACGAACAAATCTGGCCGTGACTACATAGTAAGGGACGGAGAAACTGAGGGGGAAATCCTCATTGAGACTGACGATGGTATACGGATTAACCGTAAAGCCCGTACCGCACAGGCAGATTATAAGAGTGTGAAGAAAGACGGCTATGAGGTAGGAAGCCCGGAGACTTTCCTGCGGGACATCTTTACCCCCCTTCAGCTTTCTCCGGTTGAATTCATGGAGATGGATAGGAAACAGCAGAACGCCATCATTCTGGATATGATTGAGTACCCATGGGACATGAACAAGATACGGGAATGGTTTGGTGAGATACCTGACTGGGTTTCCTATGACCAGAACATTCTCCAGGTACTCAACGACATCCAGGCGGAAAATGGATGGTACTTCCAGCACCGGCAGGATATTAACCGGGACATAAGGAATAAGAGGGCTTTCATCGCGGATATTTCCGATACAATCCCGGCAGGATACGAGGCGGACCGCTGGGAACGCGAGAATGTTGGGGAGCTCTACCGAGAGATTGAAAAAATCCGTAAGGATAATGAGACCATAGACAAGGCAAAAAGGATGCTGGAGAACAGGAGCAACAAACTGAGGGCTTATGAAGCTGACCGGGAAATTGAGATATCGGCCATCGAGAAGGAGTTTGCACGGCGTGAGACTGGGCTCAAGGAACAGATTGCCTCACTGGAGGAACAGATACGCTCCTGCAAAAAAGAGCTGTCCGGCCTTGGGGAAAAGAAACAGGACAAGATTGATTTGGCTGAACAGACATATAAAGCCAATGTATCAAAATATGATGCAGAGCTGTCACAGTACGAAGAGTATGCCACTAAGGAGCCCAGAAGCACCACGGAGCTGATGGAAAAGGCAGAGTATGCTGAGCAGATGAAAGGCCACCTGAATGAATACCGCCGCATGGAATCCCTCCAGGGGGAGGTGTCGAAGCTGTCAGAAGAAGCAAAGTCCCTGACGGATAGGATTGAGAAGGCCAGGTCCCTTCCTGGGGAAATCCTGCAGGAGGCCAGGATACCGATTGATGGGCTTACGGTCAAGGATGGAATCCCGTTAATTCACGGGCTTCCCATCAGTAACCTGTCTGATGGAGAAAAACTGGACCTGTGCATTGATGTGGCAATACAGAAACCGAATGGTCTGCAAATCATACTGATTGACGGGGTGGAAAAGCTGTCAACCGACATGCGGAATGAACTTTACCGCAAGTGTAAGGACAAGGGGCTGCAGTTTATCGCAACACGCACAACTGATGATGCGGATTTGACTGTTGTGGAATTGTAGGAGGATGACAATGGAAGAAATAGTGGTGAATGACCAGAAGCATGAGGTGGCAACACCGTTTTCAAACTCACAGAGTTTCCAGAAATTATATGACATAGGGAAGATGTTCGCGTCTTCATCCCTTGTTCCGGTAGCATATCAAGGGAAGCCAATGGATTGTACAATTGCTGTTGACGTGGCGAACAGGATGAATGTCAACCCCATGTTCGTGATGCAGAACCTGTATGTAGTGAAAGGGAAACCATCGTGGAGCGGACAGGCCTGCATGAGCATGATAAGGGCCTGCCATGAATTCAAAAACGCACGTCCTGTATACACGGGTGAACCATATACAGATACCTGGGGATGCTATATCCAGGCGGAGGACAGGAAGACAGGGGAAATCATCAACGGGACAGAGGTGACCATACAGATGGCGAAGGCTGAGGAATGGTACGGAAAGCCCGGGAGCAAATGGAAGACCATGCCTAAGCAGATGCTTGCCTATCGTGCGGCTGCCTTCTTTGCCAGGGTATATATTCCGAATGCCCTTATGGGGTGTCACGTTGAAGGGGAAGCAGATGACATGACGAAAGGGGATAAGCCTGCCATGGTTGACCCTTTCATGCCACCAGAAGGAGAGGAGCGCTTTAAATGATATTGACAGCAGAGAACTATTACAGCCAGGAGGCCAACCAGGCTTATATGTCGGTCAGCCAATATAAGGAATTCTGTGGCAGCATGGGTAAAATCCCATGCGAGGCCCAGGCCCTTGCAAAATTACGCGGGGAATGGGAGATGGAGAAGACCGTAGCACTTATGGTCGGGTCGTATGTGGATGCCCACTTTGAGGGGACACTCAACCTCTTTAAGGCCCAGAATCCAGAAATCTTCACGAAACAGGGTGTGCTAAAGACGGAATACCGTCATGCGGAGGAAATCATCAACCGGATAGAACGGGATGAGTATTTCATGAAGTACATGGGGGGCCAGAAGCAGGTCATCATGACCGGGGAGATAGGTGGGACGCTCTGGAAGGTCAAACTGGACAGCTTCATCCCGGATGTATGCATCGTGGACCTGAAAGTCATGAAGTCCATCCGCGATACATTCTGGGTACGTGATGTAGGATACATGGATTTTGTTCAGTACTGGGGTTATGACATCCAAGGCGCCGTGTATCAGGAGATTGTCCGCCAGAACACAGGCAAGACATTGCCGTTCTTCATTGCCGTGGCAAGTAAAGAGAAGGAGCCTGATATAGAAATCATTGGGATTGATGATGCACACCTACAGGAAAAATTAATTGAGGTGCAGAGCAATGTTGCAAAAATCATGGCATTGAAGGCTGGTGAGTTTGAGCCTTTGCGGTGTGAGATGTGTGATTACTGTAAGCATACAAAGGTGCTCACACACCCCATCCATTATTCTGAGCTTATGACGGAGGTGTAAAGTGCCAGGCATTGTGACGGAGTATAATAACATTTGCATTTTTTGTGGTAAACCAACAAATATAGAACATCATCTCATTTATGGGAATGGCCGCAGGAAGTTAGCGGATGAAGATGGATTGATAGTCCCTTGCTGTGCAGACTGTCATACCTTGGGTAGGAATACTGAGAAAATCCATGGGAACCCAAAGGCTGAGAAGATGTCGAAGATGATGGGGCAGCTTGCCTATGAGGCATATATTGGGAACCGTGAAGATTTTCGGAGAAGATATGGGGAGAGCTATCTATGAAATTCATTATTTCAGGAACTTATTATAAGGACAGGACATTTCCGGGTCTGAATGAGTACATAGCGGAGCTTGGGAGGAACCCACATGCAGGCGGCCGGCTTAAACGTGATTATATGATGGTTGCCAGCAATGCCATCAGGAGGGATTTGAAGCGGTATAAGGCCAATGGTCCGGTCATCCTCCATTACAGTTTCTATGAGCCAGCAAAAGGACGTAGGCGTGACGTGATGAATGTCTTTTCCTTTGCGGACAAGGTGATTGAGGATGCCCTGGTGAAATGCGGAGTTCTGAGTGATGATGACCCGTCCCATATGAAGAACACCACACACGAGTTTGAATACACATCCGGGGTGCCTCGCATTGAAGTGACGATAGAGGAGCTTTAAGGAGGGAATCATGTATGGATGGACACATCAAACTGTTTCGTAAGTTTCTGGATTGGGGATGGTATCAGGATATCAACACGAAGGTGCTGTTCATCCATATGCTCCTTAAGGCCAACTGGAAGGATGGGAAATTCATGGGCACAACGGTTCCGCGTGGTTCCTTTGTATCGTCTATCAAGAACCTTGCATATGAGACAGGGCTTACAGAACGGGAGGTTAGGACCGGAATTTCCCATCTAAAAACGACAGGCGAAGTGACAAGCAAGGCGACAAACAAATATAGCGTATTTACAATAAAAAACTATGATTTGTATCAGTCTGATGACAGGCAGGATGACACCCAGGCGACAGGCGAGCGACATTCTAACGACAAACGAACGACAACAATAGAAGAAAGAAATAAAGAAATAAAGAAAGAAGATAATATATATAGTGCATCCGATGACAGGAAACAGCAGGCATCTGCCTTGTTTGAAACCCTGTGGAAATTGTATCCATGCAAGAAGGGTAAAGGGCAGGTATCCGATACCCAGAAACAGAAGCTTCTAAAGGTTGGGAAGGATGAGCTTATGAGGTCAATTGAACGGTACAAGGATGACCTTAGGCGGGATGCGTCCTGGAGAAAACCGCAGAACGGAAGCACGTTCTTCAACAGCGGATATGTGGATTATCTGGATGCAAATTATGTAGGAGGTGGAAATGGTGGACCCGTTGCAGGAAATGGTCAACCGCATACAGGGGGAACGCAGAAGTACGATGCTGACTACCTCGAAGGAGCCGGAGAAGGATTTACCGGTTTCTGATATCTGCCCCGTATGTCATGGGAGCGGCTGGATATACTGGCGAGATAACAATGGCATTGAGTATGGCCGGAGATGTGGATGTGGATTGGTAGAGCGCCAGATTATGGAACGTAAGCTGGAGTTCGCAAACATCCCTGAGGCATTCAAGACGCTGGATATACGGTCCTTCAGGCTGGATGTATACCACAATGAGGACAGTAGAAAGGCAATTGCTAATACATGCGCTGCCATAAAATATTACCTGGACAGCCTGGAAGGTATGCGTAAGGACGGGATGGGGCTGTACTTATATTCCGGTACTAAAGGGTCAGGCAAGACACGAATGGCCGCAAGCATAGCAAACGAGATGATTAGAACATACAGGATGCAGGTTAAGTTTGCCGGTTCCATGCAGATTATCAACGAGATAAAGGCCACATGGGATGACAAAGACAGAAGTGAGAGCGACCTGCTAAGGGCATTGTCTACGGTCCAGGTCCTGGTGATAGATGATTTTGGCACTGAACTGCCAAAGGACTGGATTGGAGAGCGATTTTACAGCATCATCAATGGACGTTACCAGGATAAGCTGATTACGATGTATACCAGTAACCTGAGTCTGCAGGACCTGAAATACGATGACAGAATAACCAACAGAATTAAGGAGAGGACCTTCCAGCTTCCATTTCCTGAGGAGTCAGTGAGGGAATTGATAGCGGAGCAGAACCGGAGGGCGCTCATCGAAGGAATGAGAGGGAGATGATTTATTATGGGAAAACCCAGTGCACTGTTTGTAGATAGGACATACGTGGAGCAGCAGTTAGCCACATTGAGGTCTGATATCATTACTGTGCTGGAAGCAAAATTCCGAGTAGTACAGAACAACCAGGAGAAGATTATAGGCCTACTGGAGAATAAGAAGTCTCAGCAGGACGTTGTATCAAAAATTAATGATAAGGATGGTATAGACTGGAAATCGGAGATGAGCGGCCGAGTAAACAGGATGGTAAAGGACTATCCAGAACTGTACCCCACGTTCAACAGTGTAGTAACCAAAGTATATCGCAGAATGCGAAACGATTATGGATTTGTGTCTGAACAGGCCATTAAAGACTATAAATATGCACATCCAAATGCAGAAAAGGTAACCTGTCTTGGTGTTATATCTGAGGATGCAGAACTCCGTTCGCTGTTTGAGCCTATTCTCTATAATTTGGGCGAAGAAAGTAATAAAGAGATGGAGCGGCGCCGGATGGCCAAAGAGGCGGAACTGGGTAAGACACGGCAGGAAATCATTCAGCCGCTCATTGAGGCCAGAGGTGACAAAACCAACTTTGGATGTGCTACATATAACGTTGTGAAATCCAGAATGAAAAAGCATGGTGTAAAACTGGAGGACTATGAGGCGGAGCTTAGGAAGCGGACAGGGATTAAGCGGAAAGTGTCCAATGGTGAGCTGATTGACAACATCCCAGCCCTTAAGCGGGAATTTGCAAAGGCCGTGGGGGAACTGCTGGCAGAGCAGACACACACCAAGATGCACATTTAGCGGAGGAACGGGAATGAGTTGTTTAAAGTGCGCACACCTGGACAGGAGCCGTAAAAGCCAGGTAGGAAAATGCTATAGATATGGCTGCACGGCATCCATGGACGGATACATAAGTACTTGGATTAATGGGGACAACCTGTTGGACACAATCAGCTGTGATGTGGACCGTAAGGGAGGTCAGGAGCAGCAGATGAGTATATTTGACTTTATCAAGTAAGCACGTATTTAGAGGAGGAAGCAGAATGGGAAGGCTAATTGATGAGGATGATGTAAAAAGACTGCTTCTCGCAAGATATGAGGGGCCAGAGTACATAATTGCGGATATAAGAAAAATTCCTACCGCAGAAACAGAGGGTAAGTGGATTCCGGTGGAGGAACGACTGCCGGAGCGCGAAGAATGGATTGGTGCCAAAGAAAATGAGCATTATCTTCGCAGAATAGAAATTGCTGTAGCCAGTGACACCACTGAATATTTCCTTGTTTATTATGATGGATATAAATGGTTCGATAAACTTGGACGCACCTATTGTGGGGTACGGGCGTGGAGAATACATGAGCCATACAAGGAGGCAGAGAGATGAAGGCAATGTTAGAAATAGAAAATATGCCAGATAGCTGCTATGATTGCCCATGCTGCTCCATTGATAAGCAGTGTAAGGCCAAAGAACACAAAGACATACCAAATGTGTTTCGTGGAAGGCCGGGATGGTGTCCGCTCATAGTGGTGGAGGGTGCGCCGTTGGCGGAGGCCCGGTGCTACCTGGACATGCCGTGCCGGTTCCAGACACCAATTTAGGAGAACAAAATGAAGCTACTGGTTACATGGTTGAAAAAAAACGGTAATTGTCGCTACTGGACAAATTCAAAGAAAGTAGAACAGGCGGCAATGGCGCTGGTATGCCTTCGCGGAGCAATTGAACGGATGGCGGCAGAAGATGAAACATCTTTTGATGAGGCGTGGGAAAAATATTTCAAAACAATTAATGGTGATTAACAAAATCGGTATTTTGAGGAGGACATGATGAAGAAGTATTTGCTTGGTGGAGCAAGCCAAAATGCAGCACAGTGGGACGGTTCGCGATATATTATTAACCACGGAGAGCTTATTACGTTGGTTAAAAGAAGATGGTTACGAGACAGCTTGTTTCGAGTTGAGAGTGATGGGCGAATAGTACAGATTGGCTCAGATATTATTGACCGTTATTTTACAATACTATTTTAGGATTTGGAGGCTATATGAAAGAGCGGTACACAAAAAAGCAATTAGAGGAGTTGTATCATTGTACGATTTTTAAAGATACCGGTTTTGATGATTCCCATCAGTTCTGGACGGCTCACGGAACTCCTATAGAACCATATGACGAACCGATTTTTGAATATGCTGATGGGTGGACGCTGGATGAATTGCACGAAAATATAAGGGGGGAGATACTTCTTCCCTTCATGACGGGAACGGAAAATTAACGTTTGGAGGTGTAAGATGCAAATAGAAATTAATGAGGCGGAGTTAAAAGAGTGGGCAGTTAACCAGATTAGAAAGCGCATGGGTGACAGAATTAACACTTTGATGCGGGAATGGGACTGGAATAGTTATATGAGGGATGCTGTAGACAGGGTAGTAAGAGAAAAGGTCACGGATGAAGCGGTTAAATGCCTTATGAAAAATATAGACAAAGGCGATGTGGTCAGAACTGTCAGTGACCGTATTGCAACTGAGATAACAGATAGTCTTCAAAATTAACATTTCCGGGAGTACCGGGGAAAGGGAAAGATGAAGGTTGTCAAAAAGAAGATACTTTCTAAACACTTTAAAGCAGTAAGAGCCAGAGAGAAAAATTTCGAAATCAGGAAAGACGAGGACAACATCCAAATTGGAGACCTGATTGTTTTGGAGGAATGGGATGATTTTTATGGATACTCAGGCCAAGTGGTTAGGCGTTACGTGAAATATGTTTTAAGAAATGCACCGGAGTTTGGGCTAAAAGAAGGTTATTGTATCATTGGATGGTAATTTAGGATTTCCGGGAGGAGCCGGATGAAAGAAAAGATAAACGATTATGAGATGTCCATCAGGAAAACCACAAAGAAATCCGCAAAATGCTCTATATGCGGATACCGACGACCAGAGATGTATCTTATTCATCGGCACGGTGACAGTTACTACATGTGCCGTGAGTGTGTGAGCTATTACTTGGCGATAGCGGCGATGATGGAGTAATTTAACATATTGTGCAGAAAGGATAATCATGAATGGATTAATTGGTATGTGGCTTATGTTTTCCGCAGTCATCTTCGGATGCATTTGTCTATTCGGGATGGATTTTACATTCAAACAAAAGATTTGGGCGATGGTGCATTTTGAAATGTTTATAACTGCACTTTTAGCAGGAGCGTACTTTTTGAGTAAGTGATGGGGAAACCGAATATTAGCATTTAGGAGGTACAAAGCAGAATGAAAGCGTTTCAGTGCAGCCGGTGTGTGCAGTTACAGCAGGATGATTTATCAGATAAGGTTTTCTGCCCTTTTGCTCAGCCGGTGCCTAGATATCGTGATAAATCAGACAGGGAGTTGTGCTTGGCGGCATTTAAGTCGTTGTCGCCAGAACGACAATGGCATGAGCGATTCGGATGGGAAAATTAGCATTTGGAGGTGTAAGATGCAAATAGAAATTAATGAGGCGGAGTTAAAAGAGTGGGCAGTTAACCAGATTAGAAAGCGCATGGGTGACAGAATTAACACTTTGATGCGGGAATGGGACTGGAATAGTTATATGAGGGATGCTGTAGACAGGGTAGTAAGAGAAAAGGTCACGGATGAAGCGGTTAAATGCCTTATGAAAAATATAGACAAAGGCGATGTGGTCAGAACTGTCAGTGACCGTATTGCAACTGAGATAACAGATAGTCTTCAAAATTAACATTTGGAGGATTATGTGGAAGAAAAATGTCTTGATTGTAAATGATGAGGAAATCATTGAGAATGGTGCATATGGATTTTTGGGTGAATCGCTATTGACATGTGCAATAGATGAAGAAGATACGGAAGATATTTCAGTATGCTTTGAACCTTGTGAAAGAAGGTAACTATGAAAGATATAAAGTGTTCTGAATGCGAACATGCTAAATGGTCAGAGTATTTTAAGGCGTATACCTGTGAACACCCAGGCTGCAAGGATGCGCCGATATTTAAAGGTAAGACGCACCCAAGATGCTGCCCTATAGTTAATCCAAGAGGCTATTATCATAGACCGATTAAGGGGCTGGGGAAATTACCAACAACGCAAATATATTTTCATGTTTAGTTCATCTAAACTGAGATTAACTAAAAAATGTATACTTATGCGTATTGATACGCATAGGAAGGAGGCAGAGGCATGTCACGACCAAAGAAGGATGGCGAAAAGTATGTGCGGCAGAACGTCAGCATGGACCCGCAGCAATTGGAACGGCTGACTACTTACTGCCAGAAAACAGACAGGCCGATAAGCTGGGTAATCCGGCAGGCCTTGGATAAGTACTTGGATGATAATGTTGCATAGCGGTGTGTATAAGTGCGTACCGTTGCGCAACAAAACTGAGATTTAAGGTTTCACGATACAAAGGAGAGTGATATGTATGTCGGCCAAAGCGGAGGCATTATATGACCTATATGACTGCGGGAGACTGGATGGGCGATATAGCACATCGGAGTTAATGGTGATGTTAGGTATCCGTCATCGTACCATGATTCCCAATTATAGTGTGACAGGAGTCTTATATCGCAAGCGTTATCTTTTTGAGAGGGTGGATGATGAGCCAATCAGTAAGACGTTGGCAGCGGAGTGGGACAAGACAAGGAAACAGATATTGAAACAATTTACATAAGCAGGCCGGGGGAATACCCCGGCAAATAAAAACGAAAGCAGAGAACATATGTACGAAAACAATAAGCGGTGGACACCCGCCAAGATGACTCCACCGCTACCATAGTAACTACCTGAGTATATTATATCCTACTCAGGTGGAAAAATCAATGAGGAGGATATGATATGGGTACACAGGCAGTTAAAGCGGAAGTCATCAACAATGTTATGGTAGCAATGTCTTATTATATCCAGCAGCAGACAGTATTAATGATGCTGGAACAGGTAATGCAACAGGAACTGGTCAGGGTTAACATGGAGGAGATTACCACCCTGCCAGCAGAACGGAAGGACAGCATTGCAGAGCGGAATAAGTACCTCATCCAGCTTTTCATGATTAAGAAGCGGAACCTCAAGCGTGGAACATTGGAAGGATACCTGGGAGCCATTAAGCGGCTAATGACGGTTATCAGTAACAAGTCATTGGATCAGGTAGATGAGACAGACATAGAATGGTATCTGGCCCAATATGAGCGGCGAGAAGGACTGCATGGGAAACTGGAGACTACGACATACAATAACGAGCGGAGGTTTCTGTCAGCCTTTTACACCTGGATGAGGAAATCTAAGTTCATAGCGGATAATCCGGTGGAAAGTACGGAGCCGAAAAAGGTAATCCTTAAACCTATTGATTATTATTCGCCGGAGGAAATCATACGCATCCGTGATGCCTGTCGGAATGTGCGTGAGAGGGCCATCATCGAGGTATTCCGAAGTACCGGCGCCAGGGTGGGAGAGATTGCAGAGATTACCCTGGAGCAAGTCAACCTGGAGACAGGGGATATATGGATTCAGGGAGAGAAGGGTGGGAAATACCGGACATTGTATCTGGATGACGATGCAAAACATTATTATAGGCTCTACCTTGATACACGGACAGATGAAAGTCCATATATGTTCACCAGGACCAGGAAGCCCTATGGTAAGATGACCACATGCTCATACCGGAGCATAATGAAGGCCATAGGAAGGAGAGCCGGTCTCACCTGCAGGGTGTATCCACATAAAATGAGGAAAACCCTGGGGATGAACCTCAAAAACAAGGGGGTGGATATAGGAACCATCCAGGAGGTCCTGGGACATGCCAGCCCGGCGGTCACATCACAGTATTATGCACAGTCAACACCACATACACTGAGGAGTGTCAGGGAGCGGGTGGCTGTATAGGAGGATATATAGAATTGAATATAACAAGTAAAAGATTGGACGATTATAGAAACAAGCTCAGGTGGGATATTAAGTGTTTAGAGTTAGAAATTTATGAGATGGTCAATACAGATGCAGGAATAGGAAATAGCACTATTATGGACTATCGGGATGGATACCCAAAACCTCAGAGCGTGGTTGGATTTGACCGAAACAAATATATGAGGAAAGTGGAAATGCTTAAGCGGAAAAAGAAGGAAGCCGCAGAAATCAAGGATTGGTTGGAAGGGATAGAGGACGGACAGACACGGACTGTATTTAAGCTTTGGTATATGGACAGGCTTACGTGGAAATCCATTGCAAAGAAAATTGGAGTGCCACATAATGAGGATTTTCCACGTAAATGTATAAGGGATGCATACCTTAAAAAAATGGGAATTAAATGACGATTTTCCGTCTTTTCCGCTTTTTCCGTTCTATACTATAATTAGGCCAAAAGGCAAGTGCCTGCGGCCTTCCCCCATCTGCTTGAAAAAGCGGCGTACCTACTGCGATAAATAGGACCAATGCCGGGAAACCGGCACTGATGCGAGGTGGAGCAGTCTGGCAGCTCGATGGCCTCATAAGCCATAGGTCGGCGGTTCGAATCCGTCCCTCGCTATTTAACCGAGGCATCCAAACATGGGTGTCTTTTCTGATGTCAAAAATCCGGCGTCTGAAACCCAGGGCAGCCGGGCCTCCTATAATATTGGATAAAATTACCATATGCATACACAACCAAATAATTTATAATGTCATAGGATAAGGGGGAAACACAATGAAACTGACTGAGAAGGAATCACAGATATACCAGTACATCCTTGATTACACACAGGACCATATGTATGCGCCGACCATAAGGGAGATAGGCAGGGCGGTGGGATATAAATCAACATCAACCGTGGCAACATATCTTGCACACCTGGAGGCCAAAGGGATGATAGAGGTTGGGCAGGATTCTCCCAGGGCAATACGGCTGGTTGGGTATAGCATCATACCCAACTCGATGATTGAGGAACTGAATAAGCTAAGAGTGGAAAGAGGGGCATCTGAGTAATCAGGTGTCCTTTAATATATTTAAAGAGGATAATGACATGGGAGAAATGACAAAGAAACCGTTGCTGGGAGTCAGGCCAGCAAAGCTGGTGGTTAATGACAGGAACATGGACCTTGCAAACGCCATTTGGAACCGGGCAATGCAGGATACGGTATCTGCCGCTGACTATCGGTTGATGGCCTTATGGGCAACGGAGATATCCATGAACTGCAACATGATGCTGGCATTGGATAAAACAGTAAAGATGCTGGGAGAGTAGCGTAGCATAAAGCGAGAAAAGGAGGTGAGCCTAATGGCAAAAGGGAAATTTGAATATTGGTTGACGCCGGAAGGCTTGCTGAAATTGGAAGCTTGGGCGCGAGATGGTTTGATAGATGAGCAGATAGCAGAGAATGCCGGAATTACCCCATCAACGTTATATGAATGGAAAAAGAAGTATCCGGATATATCGGAGGCCCTAAAAAAGGGAAAAGAGGTCGTTGACATCCAGGTCGAGAACGCTTTGCTTAAGCGGGCGCTTGGCTATTCATACAAGGAAGTCAAAACAGAAGAAACGGCAGATGGGGATAAAGTCACAGTCACTGTCAAGGAGGTTGTGCCAGATACCACAGCACAGATATTCTGGCTGAAGAACCGGAGACCGGATAGGTGGCGGGATAAGCAGGACATTGAGCACAGCGGGCAGATAGGAGGGGTGATGATAATTGATGACATCCCAAAGCCGGACACAAGTTAGGCTATCTGACCTGATAGCCCCTTCCTTCTATGGACTTCACCGGGATATTGCAGAACATCGGCATACCCATTATAAGCTGGCTGGCGGACGTGGCTCCACTAAGTCATCGTTCATCAGTGTGGAAATCCCTCTTGGGATGATGCAGGACCCACAGGCAAATGCCATTGCAATGCGTAAGGTCGGTCGGTTCCTGGAGGAGTCAGTATTCCAGCAGCTTATCTGGGCAATTAATGTACTTGGTGTTGCGGATGACTGGAAGATAAGATATTCCCCGTTAAGCCTGACATACATACCATTTGGTAATAAGATAATCTTCCGTGGAGCGGATGACCCGCAGAAGATAAAATCCGTGAAGCTGGCGAATGGATATTTTAAGTATATCTGGTTCGAGGAGCGGGCGGAGTTTGATGGGGACGCAGAAGAGCGTACCATACTCCAGTCTCTGATGCGTGGCGGACCGAAATACTATGTTTTCTATTCCTGGAACCCACCAAAGTCTATGAATAACTGGGTGAACCAGGATATCCTTCAAAGCATGGAAAACACGATTGTCCACCATAGTGATTACAGGACAGTGCCGAAGGAGTGGCTGGGGGAAGATTTCTTTTTAGAAGCTGAAAGCCTAAAAGAAATCAAACCAAAGGCTTACGAACATGAGTATCTTGGTATCGCTACAGGGACGGGCGGTCAGGTATTTGAGAATGTGACAGTGCGTCCGATTACAGAGGAAGAGATGGCAAGATTTGACCGGATTTATCACGGGTTGGACTTTGGATTTGGCGCAGACCCGGCGGCTTATGAGAAGATGCATTATGATAAGACGCGGAAACGCCTTTTTTTATTTGGCGAAGTTTATGCCCCAAGGTTGGGAAATACAAAGCTGGCGGCTCGGATTAAAAAGTACAATCCACTTAATAAGGTTGTGACAGCAGACAGCGAGGACCCCAGGGCCATAGATGCCCTGAATGAACTTGGCCTGCGTGTAGTCGGTGCGAGAAAGGGGCCTGGTTCCGTGGATTTTGGCATGGAGTTCCTGGCTGACGAGTTGAATGAAATTATCATTGACCAGCAGCGCTGCCCAAACGCGGTCAGGGAATTCACTGGATATGAGTTGGAGCAGGATAAGAATGGTAATTTCAAAGGCAGTTATCCTGACAAGGATAACCATACCATTGATGCGGTACGGTATGCGCTGGAGGACGTAATGACAAACAGGAAGGCAAAGGTCAGGAAGAAATCCGATTACGGTTTACATTAAGGAGGTGGTTACCATATATACGTACACAATGCCGCGTGATGGATTGGATGAACTTAACCCGGATAAACAGGCTATCCGCACCCTAATCATGAAACATCAGAAGGAAGTGCGGAGATTAAAGAAACTGAAACAATATTATGAAGGACAACACAAGATACTGGGTGAGAAGAGAAAGACAAAGCTGGTCTGCAACCATGCAAAGGATATCTCAGACACAGCCAGTTCTTATTTTATAGGGAACCCTGTAAGCTACAAAAGCCAGCAGGACATCAAACCGCTGATGGATGCATTTGAGGTTGCCGGAGCCGATGAGGCGGATGGTGATAACGGACTTGACCTGTCTATATATGGGCGGTGCTATGAATATGTGTATCCAGAGGAGGGCGGTACTGATCTGACAATCAAGACGCTGGAGCCTGAAAACGCTTTCGTGGTATACGATGATACCATTGAGCAGCGGGAGCTGTTTGCGGTCTATTATTATTCCAAGAAGGATGACAGTGATAAACGTCATACGGTCTATGTGGCAACGGTACTGACCAGGCAATATAAATATGTGCTGAATATACAGGATATCGAAGGTCCACAGGCGCTTATGGAGACACCGGACCCTCATTATTTCGGCGAGGTCCCAATGATTGAATACAGGAACAACAAGCTTGCGATAGGGGACTTTGAGCTGCAGATACCATTGATAGATGCTTACAATGCGCTGATGAGCGACCGTATCACCGATAAAGAGCAGTTCATAGACTCAATCCTTGCCCTATATGGAGCCTTACTTGGGGATGAGGATACGAAGGATGCTGACGGGAAAACTGCCGCACAGCGGCTTAAGGATGATAAGCTGCTGGAACTGCCTAAGGATGCAAAAGCAGAATATCTGACCAGGACATTCGATGAGACAGGCGTGGAGATATTAAAAAAGGCTGTCGAGCAGGATATCCATAAATTCTCACACATCCCATGTATGACGGATGAATCCTTTGGTGGGAACGTATCAGGGGTTGCAATGGAGTTTAAGCTGCTGGGTATGGAGAACATCACTAAGATTAAGACACGGTATTACAAAAAGGGCCTGAGGAAACGGATGCGGTTGTTTTCAGGATGGTTGAGTAAGAGCCGGGCGATAAACATTGATATATCCGGCATAACCCCAACATTTACCCGTGCGCTTCCCAAGAACCTTCTGGAAATCAGTCAGATTATCTCCAATCTGTGGGGAAAGATAAGTAAGAGGACTTTGCTGTCCCAGGTACCATTTGTGGATGATGTGGATGCGGAGGTTGCAGCGGTGGAAAAGGAAGCCGAAGAGGCGCTAAAACAGCAGCAGGCCATGTTTGGTATCGGGACCAATGTACCGCCGCCGGATGATGTAGATGAGTAGCCTGTCATACTGGGAGCGTCGGAAAGCCCAGAAAATGTTTGAATATATGCAGTCTGCGGAGGATACCGCGGACGATATCGCAAAGTTGTATCAAAAAGCATCCGGGTATATCAGCCATGAGCTGGATAAAATATTTGAGCGATATAAGCGCAAGCATCACTTGACTGACGCGGAGGCTTACAGGCTACTGAATGATTTAAAGGACAAGACCTCCCTGGACGAACTGAAACAGGCGTTGCGAGCGCCAGGAAGAGGACAGACAGCAGCAGATATCCTCGCAGAACTAGAAAGCCCGGCATTCCGTGCAAGGCTTGAACGGCTCCAGCAGCTCCAGAACCAGATAGATATGACCATGCAGCAGATTTATAAGCAGGAAAAGGTCAGGAGCACCAGCCATTATGTAGACCTTGCCAACGAGGCATACTATAAGAGCATCTTTGATATCCAGCAACGGACGGGGCTGGGTTTTTCTTTTTCCACGATAGACCACAAGGCGATAGACCGGGTGATTAACAGCAAATGGTCCGGAGCAAACTACTCAGAGCGCATCTGGCATAATACCAGGGCATTGGCGCAGGACTTAAAGCAGGAGCTGCTTATCAATCTGGTTACAGGTCGGACTGATAATGAGGTGGCTGACATAATAGCCAACAAGTACGCCCAGGGAGCCAGCAATACCCGGAGGTTGGTGCGAACGGAATCCTGTAACCTAGCAAATCAAATGGAGATGCAGTCCTATGAGGAGTGTGGCATTGAGACATATATCTATGTGGCTACACTGGACCTTAAGACGTCAACCGTGTGCCGTAAATTAGACGGTAAACGGTTTAAGGTGTCAGAGCAGCAGCCAGGACTTAACTGCCCTCCTATGCATCCGTGGTGCCGGTCTACAACTATCTGTGATATCTCAGACGAGGAATTGTCTCAGATGCAGCGCAGGGCGAGGAATCCAGTCACTGGCAGGACGGAAACAGTGCCGGCCAGCATGACATATGAGCAGTGGCATGATAAATATGTCAAAGGTAACAAAGGAGCTGAGAAAAAAGAAAAGGAGTTGAAAAGGAGGAAAAAGAAGTGAGATGACCGTAGGAAAAGCGCTTGAAGAAGTAAAAAATGGGAAGGGAATGAGACTTCCCCACTGGACAAGAGACTCAGTTGTACGAATGAAATTTCCAGATGAATACAGCGATATGACAGAACCATATTTGTATGTAGATAGTCAAATGCTGGGGAGATGGCCTTGGCGAGAGAGTATGGAGGAACTGCTCTCTACAAAATGGGAAGTAGTAGAATGATGATTACAGAGAATATGCACGCGGGACTCTCCCGGGTGTTATTTTTATGCAACGGTCTGGGCGTATGAACAGACTGGGGCGGAAAGGATAGAAACTATGAGAACAGAACCAATGTATCATAAGATGAATTTACAGCTTTTTGCGGAACCGGCGCCAGACCCTGCCCCAACACCAGAGCCAGAACCAAAGCCGGAGCCTGGATCAGACCCTGCCCCGCAGAGTTTTGACGATGTCCTGAAAAACAAGGATTATCAGGCCGAGTTTGACCGCAGGGTGCAGAAAGGGATTGATACCGCCCTTGCAAAGGCACAGGAGAAATGGCAGGCACTTACTGATGATAAGCTGTCCGAGGCTGAGAAACTGGCAAAAATGACAAAAGAAGAGAAGGCACAGTATCTTGCGCAGAAACAGGAGAAGGCGCTGGCGGCCCGTGAGGCTGACATAACCAAGCGTGAACTGATGGCAGAAGCAAAGAACACATTAGCAGAAAAGAAGCTGCCTGTTGGACTTGCAGAAGTTTTAAATTACACGGATGCCGAATCGTGCAGTAAATCTATTGAATCGGTGGAGAAAGCCTTCCAGGAAGCTGTGCAGGCGGCTGTAGAAGAGAAACTAAAAGGCGGTACCCCGCCAAAGAAGGCACCATCAGGAGGAGCGGAAGACCTGGAAAAACAGGTGGAATCCCTGATGATGGGAATTTAAGAAAGGATGGTAAAAGAATATGCCAATTAACACATTAGCAACAGCAACACTTTTTCAGAACACTTTGGATAAGGTAGCAATCCGGGAGGCCGTCACAGGCTGGATGGATGCAAATGCCGGACAGGTCATGTACAATGGGGGCGCAGAGGTGAAAATCCCTAAGATGTCCGTCCAGGGACTGGGTGACTATGACAGGGACAATGGATACCAGCAGGGCGGCGTCACCCTGGAGTATGAAACCAGGAAGATGACCCAGGACAGGGGACGTAAGTTCCAGATTGACCCAATCGACATTAACGAGAACAACTTTGTGACCACGGCAGCCGCAGTCATGGGTGAATTCCAGCGCATGTATGTCGTACCTGAGATTGATGCATACCGTATCAGTAAGATTGCAACAGAGACAATCGCGGCGAAGAAGGCTGGCATGGTGTCCTATGGTTATGCACCGGGAGCCACCGGGACTTCGGCCCTTCGGAAAATCAAGGAAGGAATCAAGGCAATCCGTGAACTGTACAACGGCCCGCTTGTAATCCATGCGACACCTGATATGATTATGGAATTGGAAATGGAGCTGTCCGGTAAGATTATAAGTACCACGTTTTCAAAGGGAGGAATTGATACTGCGGTTCCTTCAGTGGATGGGGTACCAATTGTGTCCACACCTTCCAACCGCATGTATACGGCAATTACTATCTACGATGGTAAAACCACAGGGCAGGAACAGGGCGGCTATGTGAAGGGAACCACAGCGAAGGATATCAACTTCTTAGTCTGCCCGCGTACAACACCCATTGCGGTCACCAAGCAGGATATCATGCGTATCTTTGACCCGACCATCAACCAGAAACTGAATGCATGGCAGATGGATTACCGGAGGTTCCATGACATCTGGGTGCTGGATAACAAACTGGACAGCATCTATCTGAGTATCAAGGATGCTGCCCCATCTGAGGGGTAAGGAGGTAGCTTATGAGACTGATTAAGGACAATGTGGAGCGGGTTGCAGACGGCGCGCAGGCGGACAAGCTGAAAGCCTTGGGGTTTAAGGAAATCGGGAGTACGGCGGAAGAGGCGGGGCCTGAGGATAAATCTCACGATAAAATGTCTGCTACTGAGTTAAAAGCCCTGGCGAAGGAAAAGGGGATAGAAGGGGCCAGCTCCCTGACCAAGGCGGAACTGCTGGCCGTCCTTAAGGATGTGACCATGGATGACTGATATCGAAAGACTGAAAAAGTTGACCGGGGAGGGTGACGAGGTATTGCTCTCCCTCCTGCTGGAGGATGCCACTGCCTTCGTGCTGTCCTATACAGGCCGCACAAGGATTGTGACAGGTCTGGAAAAGGCTGTGCGTGATTTGGCAGTCATAGCCCTCAACCGGATGGGGACGGAAGGCGAGTCCAGCCGGAGCGGCGGAGGGGAATCCTACAGTTTTGACAATGCCCCAAAGCACATCTATGACACGCTGGACAGGTATAGGCTGGCAAGGATAGGAGGCAGGACGTATGAGGCTAAGACGGAGCAGGCTGGGGACATACCATCACCGGGCAGCAATACCCAAAAAGGATAACGAGGGCAGCTCTTACATTGAGTATGGCCCTGCTGTATCCTTCCAGGCCGAAGAGTGGCCCGCAGGTGGGAAAGTACAGGCTGAGATGTATGGGCAGCGGCTGACGAATATCCGTAACCTGAGAATACAGGGAGATTACCAGGAGATACCCGGAGATGGAAAGACGAGTTATGCAATCAAGGACGGCCCAGTCATAACGGCTAACGATGGGATATGCCTGTATGTAACTGGTGATGCGGGGCCGGATTATAAGGTGGTTGCCATATATCCGTATCGGTTCCTGACATTGGAGGTGGAAAAACTGTGATTAAAGGCCAGAAGGAACTGGAAAGGAAGTTTGCGGCATTGGAGCAGGTATGCGACCAGCAAATGGAGCGGCTTGTGGGACAACAGGCCAAACGTATACAGGCCGAAGCCAAACTGTTGTGTCCTGTCCGGCAGGGGGAATTGAGAAACAGCATCAAGTCAATGGCAGAGAGCGTGGCTGACCGGGTGGTTGGAACCATCTATACCAATAAAGCCTACGCCATGTATGTTGAGATGGGAACCGGCCCTAAAGGTGCCGCAGACCATGCAGGAATATCCCCGGTTGTCAACCCATCCTATACCATGTCCCCCTGGTGGATACATGAAAGCCAGATAGATAAGGAGGCAGCGGAAGAGTATCACTGGTTTTATATTGATACACCGGATGGACGGTTTTACCAGTGTACAGGACAACCGGCGCAGCCATTCATGTATCCTGCCTTGAAGGATAATGAGGACAAGGTGGTGGAGAGGATGGAGAAGGCCCTGAAACGCGAGTTGAGAAAGGTGTGTAGATAATGATTAATGTTAAGGACGAGGTTTACGCAGCCCTGCTGTCTGTTACAGACAACGTGACAGACAGTTATCCAAAAGACTGGGAGAAGGATTTGGCTATCCAGTATATGGAAGAGGATAACAAGGTTGTAGAGTATACGGATATGAAGGAACAGAAAGCCTATGTCAGATACCGCGTTGACATCTGGCACCGCAAGAGTACATCATCAGCCGCAGTGGCTGTAGATGCGGCAATCGCAAAACTTGGGCTACTGCGGTCACAATGTATGGATGTGGATGACCCAAGCGGAAGGAAGCATAAGCAGATGCGGTATGAGATGGTGATTGACGTGGAGACCGGGCAGGTCTACCACAACATGTAAGAAAGGAGACAATAAATGTTAGCGAATGGAGCAAAGCTGGGATATAAAAAATCTGTCGGGTCCACTTATACGGACCTACCGGGTTTGAAGGAAATCCCCGAGATGGGGATTGATCCGGAGAAAGTTGAGAATACCTGTCTGACAGATAAAAACAAGCAATATGAAAATGGCATTGGTGATGCTGGTGATATTACATACAAATTTAAGTATGATAATTCAAAGGCTGATTGCCCATACCGTGTGATGCGGGCGGCACAGGATTCTGGTGAGGTATTATCCTTCCAGGAAACATTGGTCGATGGAACCACCACGGAGTTTGAAGGCCAAGTGTCCGTCAAGAGGACAGGCGGAGGAGTGAATGGCGTGATTGAGTTTAATCTGGCGATATCATTACAGAGTGATCTTACAGTAACAGACCCGGAATAAGGAGGATAATGGAATATGGGACAGTTTGGAATGGACGAAGAGAACGAGGCCGAGAAGAAGGTTGAAACAGTCGAGGAACTTAAGAACAGAAGAAAGGCTTTTGCATATTGGACTGTGGGTGGAGAGGATTACAAGCTTAAGCTTACCACCCAGCAGATTTGCAAATTGGAGGAAAAGTTCCGATGCAATCTGGTGACATTGATTATGCAGAGTGGGGGATTACCGCAGTTGGGAATCATGCTGACAGTTATCCAGGCAGCCATGACACCTTGGAAACACGGTGTTAAGTATAAGGATGTACAGGCTCTGTATGGCCAGTATGCGGATGAGGGCGGGACCCAGATGGACCTCATGGTTGATGTCATCATGGAAATCATGCTGGTAAGCGGTTTTTTTACGGAGAACCAGAGGGAGAGCGTGATGGACAAGAGGGAGGACCTAAAGGACGAGATGTAACTATATCCGACCTTATCTATGGGTTGTATCCTCTTGCGCTTGACTGTGGGATAAGTCCTAGTGACTTCTGGGAGTATTCCCTGGGAGAAATCCGGGACCTTATGGATTCGTATGCCCGCAATGAGCGAAGAAGGGTGAGGGATGAAATTGCAGCGCGTTATGAGTTGGCAGATTTGATAGGGATGTATATTCAGCTTCCTTACGATACTGATAAGACAATCAAAATCCCGCGTGTATGGGACACATACCCTTCCCTTTTTGCAGATGAAAGAATAGCTTTTGAGGGACGCCAAAAGGCAGAAGCATTGGAACAGGCCCGGATATCCAGAAGGGAATATGCCGTAAGATATAACGAGATGCGCAAGCGGCGTGGGTTAAGCTGACAATATAGCGCAGGAAGGTGGTGAGGATAACGGACGGAAGCGGAATAACACTTGAAAAACTCAAGGTTATCATAGAAGCCTACACGAAGCCATATCAGGAACAGATGGAAAAAGTGCAGACCAAGACGGCGCAGGTTACGGACCGGATTGCGCGGCAGACAGCCAGGATAGCAAACTCCTGGAAAAAGGTTGGGGCCATATTGGCATCGGTATTAAGTATCGCGGCCATAGTGGCATTCGGAAAATCGTGTATCGAACTGGGGAGTAACCTAACCGAGGTGCAGAACGTTGTGGATGTCACCTTCGGCTCCATGTCCGGCAGGGTGGATGCATTTGCTAAAGATGCAGCAAAAGCATTTGGCTTGTCGGAGACAATGGCAAAGAAATACATGGGTACATATGGGGCGATGGCAAAGTCATTCGGCATAACAGGAAAGGCCGGATACGACATGTCGGCAGCCATAACGGGCCTTACGGGTGATGTTGCATCATTCTATAACCTTTCGCAGGACGAAGCCTATACAAAACTAAAGAGCATCTTCACCGGGGAGACGGAATCCCTTAAGGATTTGGGCGTGGTCATGACCCAGACGGCACTTGACCAGTATGCCATGAACAATGGGTTTGGTAAAACCACGGCGAAGATGACCGAGCAGGAAAAGGTCATGCTGCGTTACCGGTTCGTAATGTCGCAGCTCTCAGATGCTTCCGGTGACTTTGCCAGGACAAGCGGTTCATGGGCTAATCAGGTTAGAATCCTATCCCTGCAGTTTGATGCACTGAGGGCAACAATCGGGCAGGGGCTGATTAATGCATTTACCCCAGTAATCCAGGTGATTAATACCATCCTGGAAAAGCTGCAGACCCTTGCGGCGTACTTTAAAGCCTTTACGGCAGCAATATTTGGGGATGCGTCTGGTGGCGGAGCAGGAAATATGGCGGATTCCATGGATTCTGCAGCCGGTTCCTCGGGGAACATTGCGGATAACATGGGAAGCGCTGCAAACTCGGCCAAAGAAATGAATCGTCAACTTGCCAAGTTTGACGAACTTAACAACCTAAGTTCCAACCGAAATTCAGGAGGAGGTTCTGGCGGAGGTGGCGGTGGTGGTATCCTGGGTGACCTGGACCTTGGAATGGATAATGTACAGGCACAGGCAGACTTGATATCAAGCAAGATAATTGATGCCTTTAAGGTAGGTGATTATTATTCTGTTGGTGCTTACATAGGGGCAGCCATAACTGATTCCCTTAGGAAAATCAATTGGAATGAGGCTTATGAGTCAGCGCGTGGGTTTGGACGTGGATTTGCACAGTTCCTTAATGGACTTATATCCCCAGACCTGTTCTGGGAGGTGGGGCATTCCATTGGTGGGGCGCTCAATACGGCCCTATATGCGGCATTAGAATTTGGCAAGGATTTTGATTGGTCCAACTTTGGATTATCCGTAGCATCAGGAATAAACGGATTTTTCTCGACCTTTGATTTTTCTGCACTTGGAAGTGCGGCATCAGTGTTCGTGATAGGATTGTTGGATACAATTGCGACAGCCCTGGAAAATACGGATTGGTTTATGGTGGGACAGAAAATAGGGGAGTTTTTGGCAGCCCTGGACTGGGATACCATACTTGCAAAATCGGGTAGGGTAATCGTAGATGCTATCAGCGCTGGAATTAAGCTGTTTGCTGGATTTACAGATGCGGCACCAATTGAAGCAGCGATAATAGCATCAATAGCAGGATTTAAATTTGTGGGTATTGCGGGGATAATTGCTAAAGGCATTCTGAAATCAATTGCATCCACAGGAATAACGCTGAGTGGAATCAAATTGGCGCTCACAGGGCTTACTATAGGATATATAGGTGGGCCAGCCTTCGAGGTTATTGGAAATGAGATTGTCGATAAACTTGACGCTATTATTTCTGAACTTTTTGGACAAAGTGTAGATGATGCATTAGGGGAAGGATTGTTAATTGCTGTTAGCGCAGGATTTGGTGCGTTGGCTGGTCCTGTTGGTGCGTTGGTTGGAGGAATAATCGGACTTATATTGGATGGCATACGGGGCGGTGAGTGGGCAACAAAATTCTGGAAGGGATTTGGTGATACACTCTTTAACTGGAGCTTTTCTAAATCATTACTTGGAACCGCCAAAGAGTTTTTTGATAAAGCATTTTCATCTGATAATTTTATTGATTTTGGTGTCAATATTATTGCTGGAATTGCATCAGGACTGACAGCGGGGTTGTCATTTCTGGTAGAGCCTATTGCTGATTTGCTTACATGGATAGTAAATAGAATATGCGATATATTCGGAATTCATTCTCCCGCAAAGGAAATGGAACCTTACGGGCAATATATTTTGGAAGGCATTATAGAAGGTTTTAGAGCAACCTTTGGAGAATGGACTGCATCTCTAAATGAATGGTATAATCAGCATATTGCCCCGTGGTTTACAGTACAGAAATGGAGTGACTTGTACAATACGATTAAATCCAGCTTAAAAACAAAATGGGACGAAACTGTATTGCAATGGAAAACAGATATCCAAAGCTGGTGGGACAACCATGTAACAAAATGGTTCACAAAGGAGAAATGGACATCTGGCCTGACCGGAATAAAGGAAGGGTTTAAGGCGGCGTTTGATGCAGCAGTAGATGCCGCAAAACAGATATGGAATGATTTTGCCAAATGGCTGAATGAAAAGCTTACATTTACGATTGACCCAATTACAGTCATGGGAAAGACGGTATATGAAGGTGGAGAAATCAGCCTTGGAAAAATACCTACATTTGCGAGTGGAGGATTCCCGGATAAAGGACAGCTTTTCCTTGCCAGTGAAGCAGGGCCAGAATTGGTTGGCCGGATGGGTGGCAGGACTGCCGTGGCTAATAAGGACCAGATTACTGATGGTATAGCAACAGCAGTATATGCAGCAAATACAGAACAGAACCAGCTTTTACGGGAACAGAATGAGCTTTTACGGATGATTCTTGCAAAACCGGGAGTAAATAAGGATGATGTAGTTGACCTATGGATGGCTGGAGCATCTGATTATAAAAAGCAGACGGGTAGACAATTAGGGCTGACATAATGATTTACATCACCTTTGTTCTTTGATATAATGTCAAGTGCAAGGGGGATGTAAAATATGTATGAATTATTCATGAATTTAACAGTAGTTTCTTGTGGTATGTTTGCAGTAATCGGAATAGTTTACTGGTGGTATCGGATACACAACTGGTATTTTATAAAAAAACTGTTTTTAATACCTATAGTATTGTTTTTGATAGGTGCTATAGGTGGCATATCTCATAGTGATTCAGCCTCCAGTGATAACATTAATACTGATGTTGTGCAAAGTGAGGAGACTACATCAGAAACCATTTTGGAATCAACCATTGAAGAACCGGTTGAAATTGCTGAAACTCCAGATGAATTTAAAGCATCCTGCCAAGAGATAGGATATAAAAAGATAATGCGAAATCCAGAGGACTATATAGGCCAGCGAATTGTAATCACAGCCAAAGTTCAGCAAATCATGCAGGGCGGATTATTTGATGATAGCCAATATTATAGGGTGCTTACAGACAATGACGGATATGAGATTTACGCTGACGATGAATATTTTATGTATGACAGTCGAATCGGTGATGACATGAAAATCCTGAAAGACGATGTGCTAAAAATCTATGCTATATTTACGGGTATGGAAGAAGTAAAAAGAGCCTTGACAGGAACAAAGGAGGAAGTTCCTGCTATCAAAGCGTATTATGTGGAACTGATAAGCGAATAAATAGGAAAAGCACCTGGGGAAATGATATGACCACTGTCAAGTAGACAAGGTAAATAACCAAATCTACGTAGGAGGTATCATATCAAAACCGGGTGCTTTTGTTATGCCCGGAAGGAGGTGGTGCGTATGCCTGTATACAGAGGATGGCTATTAAAATTTGACGGACGGGAGTTTCCAATGGACTTCATAGCCCATGCGTCATACAATGCAACCCCGGACCAGAAACAGGATGAGGATTCCTATCCGGATGGGTACGGTGTGTTGCATAGGAATGTATTGCCGCATACCAGGACCAAGATTGAGTGGACAACGCCTTTTATGCATCTGGCCGACAAAATCAGGATGCAGTCGTATTTTCCTGACCGTGTAACCATGGGTGTGGAATATTGGAACGATGAGCGGAATGAGTATGTCACAGGTACATTTTACGTGCCTGATATCCAGTTCCCATATTATGATGCCAGCGAAAACGATATACGATACAATCCCATCCGCATAGCACTGATTGAGTATTAAGGAGGTGGTAAGGTGCTGGATGTACCGGAGATTATTAAGCAGCGGTGCCGTGGGGATAATAACAGGGCAGAGACAGTGAGACATCTTGAACTGTCTTTTTTTGATGCAGGAATAGATTCCCTGTATCCATCAAATGACCTGTACCCTGCGTACGACCTATATCCTGCTGATGCTGGAGCAGCATGGCTGACAATTAATATGGATAGGATATGCGCGGAAACTTTAAATTTTACCGAAAGCTTGTCATCTGGGAATAATATCATCTGGGGGAGTTGTGAGGCTGCCAAGTTTGTGCTTACGGTTGCTGATGTGGAGGATGAGATGACCGGCAGGGAGTTTACTGCCACCTTAAGCATCGGCGATTACAAGATGGCCTTTGGCATATACATAGTGGACAGTGTGGTCCGGCAGGCAGACCGCAGGAAAAGGAAAATCACGGCCTATGACAGGATGGTCAAGTTTGACGCAGATGTGGCAGACTGGTATCATGCCATGTATCCCTCCGATGATATCACCCACACTATCAAGGAGTTACGGGACAGCCTGTGTGATGAGATAGGGGTACCACAGCAACAGACAGAGCTTATCAATGATGGGTTGGTTGTTGGTAAGACCATCAGCCCAGAATCATTATGTGGCAGGGATGTACTCAAGGCAATCTGTGAGATTAACGGCGTGTTTGGGCATTTTGACCGCACGGGGACATTGGTATATATAAGCCTGCAGGATACCGGCCTATATCCATCTGATACCCTGTATCCTGGTAATGACCTGTATCCACAATCCGGGTGGGCTGCGGCGGAGGAACTGGAACATTATAGGTCCATCACCTATGAGGATTATCTGATAGATGGAATTGACCGGGTACAGGTCCGTCAGGAAGAGGGGGACATAGGTGCCGTGGTCGGTTCGGGCAGAAATGCATATGTGGTGGAAGGAAACTTCCTGGTATATGGCCTTGGGAGCGCCGACCTTACCAAACTGGCATGGTCCATCTATGACACCATTGCCGGCAAGACATACCGTCCGGCTAAGATAGCCACCTATGCCATGCCCTGGATAGAGGTTGGGGATGGCCTGCGTGCAATCACCACGGACACGGAGATAGCCACATTTGTGCTTACCAGGACCATGAGCGGCATCCAGGGCATGATGGATACCGTTGAGGCCAAGGGTACCAAGACGCAGGGGCAGGAATTTGGAATCCAGAATGAGATTATCCAGCTTAAGGGTAAGACAGCCGTCATAGTACGGAGCGTGGATGAGGTGTCAGCCACGGTGACGGACCTGGAAAAGCAGACAACGGCCCAGATTAAAGTGGTATCCGACAAGATTACCGCAGAAGTCAAAAGGGCTACTGACCAGGAAGTAGAACTGGCCGGAAGCATAAGTGTCCTGGCAGGGCAGATAGAAGCTAAGGTAAGCCGTGGTGATTTGATAGCATCCATTAACCTGGAAGTCAATAAGGCAGGTTCCTGCATTACTATGGAGGCTGGGCATTTTGTCTTTAAGGGCAGCAACTTTTTTGTGAATGCGGATGGCTCTGGTGGTGCGGCCAACGGTAACCTGACCTGGGATGCATCTGGTGGATTGGTAGCCAAAAATATCAAGCTGATAATGGCAGATATATCCGGGACAACAAACTCCAGTTCCATTGGTGTCAGTACGATGAGTGCCCAGAATGCAAATATAGACCGCCTGACAGTTAATGGAACATCGGATATGCGGGACATTGTGTCCGGTGACATATATGCAGATGATATACAATGTACCCAGATATACAGCAGCAGGGCAGGAGAGTGGTGGAGTGACCGCCGGATGAAGAGTGACATCAACCCTATATCCCCTGATGTAGCGCTTACAGTCACAATGGCATTAAAGCCAATGACATTTTATATGGTGGGCGCCGATGAAAAGGATATGGGATTCGTGGCGCAGGATGTGGCGGATATAGAATCTGACTTACCATTATATACGATGCTTAATGGATTTTATGCATTGCCATATACAAGTTATGTCGCATTGCTGGCCGGGGCCATACAGGCACAGCAGGAACAAATTAATAAGATGCGGGAGGTACTGAATGCCTAATAAAGAAATGGTGATATACAGCCAGAAGGACATACTGGTGATTGGAAATCTGATAAATTCCCTGGAATTTAAAGGAGTGGAGGCGGCGCGGAAGATAGCAACAATAGGGACATTGCTGGAGACAGGGCAGCCGCTGGAGGATTATCTCAAAGAAAGGAGTGATAAGGATGGGACTACTGAGCAGGATGGGCAGGGCGGCAACGGCACTGTCTAAGTACTATTATCCGTTTACTTGGAAGAATAAACCAAGTATCGAATCTCCTATCAATGAAGTGCATCTGAACCATATAGAGGACGGTATCAATGAGATGGATAACCGTATCCTTATTCTGGCCCAGGATAAGGCGGATGCAACGGATATAGCTAATGTTTTTATAGATTTTGATATAGATGACACCACTGGAACTATGACCTTTACGCGATTTGATGGAACCACAAAGTCCCGCGACACTCCCATGGAAAAAATCATACTTAATTGTTATCTTGAAGATGATAACTTTGTTTTGGTTCTTGCAGATGGGACTAAGCAGAAAGTATCCCTGGCAAAATTTATTGATACATATACCTTTATCAATTCGGACACAATTCGGTTTACTGTAAATAACAAGAACATCTCAGCAGATATACCTGACGGGAAAATCACCCTTGCAAAGTTGGAACCCACTATCATGTCAACCATCCGACAGTATGCTTTGGACGCACAGACCGCCCAAGGTGTGGCGGAGCAGGCTGCAGGTACAGCGCAGGGATGGGCTATCGGCGGAACCGGGTTTGAGGATAACAATGCAAAGCATTATGCCAGTAGGTCACAGCGATATGCAGTGGGCGGAGTGGAAGAAGGGGATACGGAGGATAATGCCAAGTATTATTGTCAGCAGGCACAGGCAGCCGCAGAACAGGCAACAGAAGTAGCCGGGTTTGATGGCACGGCATCCACTGTATCAGCCATAGATACCCAGGGGGTCGCGGTCAGGAAAGCATCCGGCACGGGACATGTAACCATTACAGATGCGGCGGAGCATCCACTACTAAACCTGGATATAGCTGGGAAGAGCGAACAGATGGTTACGACCGGGGCGCAGCTGCTGGACTTAGTGGATATGACAGATATAAGTGCCGGTGGAGCTGCCATTAGCGTAGATAGTGGAGCTTATACAATATCCGGCACCGGAACATTGACTGGAGCCTTTAGTGCAAATTACAGATTGGATTATTTAAAAAATCAGTTAAAGCCTGGGAATCTAACATTAAGAAGCGACCTGACAATCCCCAAAATGTATGTACGTATATGGGACGGAAACACAGTATTAGCGGAGATGCAGGGAAACAGCACAAAACAGATAACCCAAGACATGATTGACAATGAAAATGTGCGCGTAGAATGCTTTTTTCACGGAAACGCTGGAAGCACCATCACGCCTGGAACATATCATCCCATGCTGTACCAGTCCGGTGATGGAACCTGGGAACCCTACACCGGATGCAAGCCATCCCCCAGACCGGAATATCCACAGGAAATTGTGAGTACGGATGTCACGGCGGTGACGGTGACGGGAGCTAATAATCAGTCCAAGACCGCATCCATCACCCTGACGGAGCCGTTACGCGGTATCGGGGATGTACGGGACAGGATAATGCGCAGGGATGGTGTGTGGGGTGTGGAAAGGCAGTTTGTATCACTGTCTTTTAACGGTAGTGAAAATTGGGAAAAGGGTGGCACCGTTACCAGCAATCAATTCAGGCTTGCTCTCTCAGATTATATAGGGGTAATAAAAAATGAGGAAAATTCCAATAAGCCTATAAAAATAATGTGTGATAGATTAAAGGCCGGAAGTAGCTCAAACACATACAGCCGCATTGAATGCATTTCCTCAAACACGAGCGGCTATATATTTGTTTATCTGGATGATTTTAGTTCAGGTGATGTGTCAGCTTTTGAGACTTATTTATCAACACATCCGATTACCGCCATCTTTGAGCGCGCCACACCCACCTGGGAACCCCTCCCATCCGCCGCCCAGTCCGCCCTGAACGCCCTTACCACCTACACCGGCACCACCCATGTGACCATCACCGCAGGCGGGCCGGAACCGGATGTGGGGCTGGAGTATTTTGGACAGCCAGGGGATAAGGTGACAGTACAGGACATGTGCGATTCACTCGCCGCTCCTGGCTTTGATGATAGCGGAGTTGTACAGGGGATATCTGGATTCAGTGATTTTCTTAACCGGATGACCAGCGGAATGAGACTTCCAAGTTTCTTTAGGGATTTAAAAGCCGGCTTAAAGTTCGTGCTTCACACGGGCCAGTTGGTCAACAATGGACTGTGCAATGAGCCGGGGAAATATCCACTGGACGCGGCGTATGGAAGGACGCTGCTCGAGATGATTGGGAATACGGAGATTCTGCCTGGAGGAGCAGCGGATATTGTCAGTGCCATTGTTGCGCAAAATAGCAATTTGGACTCTAAAGCTAATGCTGATACAGTGTCTGGATTAACCGCAGACCTGAACAATGTCAAGGAATCTATTAATCCACTCAAAACAAGCCTTGTGGGAGACATTAACAATAATACTGTGGGCGTTGTCAACATAGTTGCATGGGATTCCAATACCACCAGTACGCCAAAGTCTACGGGAAACACTATATATGGCAATGGATTTTGCCTTACATATAGCACAGGTAATCAATGGCTATGCCAACTGGCAATGGCTGTGGGTGACTCACATTTATTTACCAGATACCGAAGAGATGGCGTTTGGAGCGGTTGGGAAACGAAGTGATTATTTGTTCCACGATGGCATCCATGTACCATTGTTAAGGTAATAGAATTGCATTCCCCCATTTGCTGTACTTATGTTGATGGCATATCCATATTCTTTATTTGCGCCAAATAACCACTGGAACCCAACCGTATTGTTATTTTGATCATATAAAAAATTCATGCCGGCTAAATTAATCAAGGCATAATCTGCCGCATTCGCTTTATGGCTTAAATTGCTATTTTGGATATGAATGAAACCCGTTAACCAGGTCCCTAAAGGGGGCTTATTTTATTGCCCGGCGGGCTGCCGGGAGAAAGGAACACTATGAAAGATACATTGATTTTGAAGGACGGAACCGTCATTGGGTTGGAGGCCGGGGCCTCTTTGGGGGCGCTGCAGGTACTCTCAGCAGACAAGGCCTCCATGGTGTCCACCTGGGATAAGCTGACCAGGGACAACCTGTCCAGCGTGCAGGTTAAGAATGGAGATGGGATGGCGGTTGGGAATTATTCGGGGCTACTGTTAGTGTCTGAGACATCCGTGGTACAGGAGGATGGATTAGTCCTGACAACTTACTGCCTGCGTCAGAAAACAGAGTTGGAACAGATTAAGGAACGTCTGGCATCGGTAGAAGAGACAACTGACATATTAACCATGGATGCGCTGACTGGAGGTGAGGCAGTATGATTAGGACGTTGACAAGGATTTACAGGGAAACTCGTAATGAAACATACTTGGATAATGCTATCAAGAAGAGATGGATTACCGAGGCAGAAAAAACAGAAATTATGTCATCTATAGAGTAGTGAAAGGTGAGGTATATGACATGCAGATACCCACGGACATCATGGTGGCGCTCATCGGCCTGGCCGGCAGCGCATTCGGGGCTTTCATTGGTGTGCTGGCATCCGCCAAGCTGACCAATTACCGGATTGAGCAGCTGGAAAAGAAGGTGGATAAACATAATACGGTGATTGAGCGTACATACAAGCTGGAGGAGGCACAGGCGGTCATCCAGGAGCAGATTAAGGTTGCCAACCATAGGATTGGTGACCTGGAAAAAGAAAGAGAGGAATAGGACATGAAAGATAAGATAGCAAAACTTATTGACGTCAAATCCATCATGACGCTGGCATTGACCGGAGGATTCATCGGGTTGACCTGCGCAGGTGAAATCACCGGGGAGCAGTTCCTGACCATCTTCACAATGATTGTGGGGTTTTATTTCGGCACACAGTCCCAGAAGACAGGTACCAGCAAATAGAAGGAGGTGGTCCATACATCTCCCTGCCGCCAGGGTTACGGCGGGGGGAACCCCCCAACCAAACAAAAAAAACCAGGCCATT
>OATU01000438.1_pt1 | contig 36810 bp, 38 predicted proteins | sample 1516711 | NCBI WGS metagenome assembly OATU01 (sample SAMEA2579971, study PRJEB22360) | human gut metagenome | biome: human gut; feature: human-associated habitat; material: faeces | place: Denmark | collected 2008/2010 | reverse complement strand
CAGAATAAAGGAATAAAAAGAATCTTAATTCTGTTAAACGCTATTGACAACTTCAAGTTTGTCTGACTCACAACAATTTAATAGCAAACAAATACAAGCACTTTAGCCAATAAGGTTAAGGTGCTTTTTTGCGCCTTGAAAGGAGGTGGTTGAAGCACACCACATCGGGGAAAGCCCGATTTAATCATTACCTAAAATGAAAAATTAAACCTGTACTTTGACAACTGAAAATGGCTATAAAAACGTCCTGGACTTGGAAATAAAAGTCCATACGAGCTCGTAGAAGAGGATGATGAAGATTTCAAGGAGGGCTTATATTGTCTGGGGTTTTTCGAGACAAAATCACATAATGGTAAAGATGTAAATCAAATGCGGATTGAGGATATTGCAGGTTGTGAACTATTAAAAAAAGAAGAATCAGTAGATGATGTGCTTGTTGTTTATTGTGCAAAGCATCCGGCACATAAGTTTACGACGGTCGTGGGATGGTATAAACATGCTACAGTTTTCAGACATTATCAAGAGGCAGTGTTTGCTCCAGAAGATATACAATATTACAATGCAATTGCAAACTCATCTGATTGTGTCTTACTTCCTGCAGGGATCAGATCAAGAAAGGTACAATGGGAAGTCCAAAGAAAATTAAATGGTTGGGCTTATGGATTTGGACGGGCAAATGTGTGGTATGCAAGTGAAGAAGATAGCAGGTTACAAGATTATCTTACGAGATTAGTAAAACAGATTGATGAATATGATGGCGAAAATTGGATTGACAAGTACGCTGAGTAATGAGGTACACATATTATGGGAAACGAATCAGGTGAATGGATTATGCATGGCATGAATTGGGACAACCCGGATTGCATCCATTCTGTAGATGAAGCAATCAAGTATATAAATGAATTTGGCTTTTTACAATTATTTAAGAATGACATAGATGGGTTTTCACTTGAAGAAAGAACTGTTCCAGAGTACTGGTGGAGTGATAATCCGGAGATTGATCCATGGATGTGGCGGGCTATTATAGCAAGGCGGCATGATATCGTCTATGGAAAGTTCTTTGATAAGAAGGCAGGATTTATATCAAAAAATTGGTTTCCTGTATTTGCTAATTATCGCCGGGATGGATATGATTTTGATGCATTATATGATGATGGAAAAGCGCCTAATAAGCATAAAAAGATAATGGTCAATTTTATGGAAGATAATGCTGATTCAGAGATTTATTCCAATGAATTGAAAAAACAAGCTGGATTTGGTAAGGATGGAGAAAAGGGATTTGATGGTGCAATAACGAATCTTATGATGCAGACATATCTGTGCAACTGTGATTTTAAGAAGCGAGTGAATAAGAGTGGTATATATAGCAAGAGCTGGAAGCTCCAATTTAGCGCTTCCAATTAATATTGTATAAAGTGGGGAAGCTGTGTGTGCCGGTCGGGCAGCCGGGGCTTACATCATTACATAAAACAAGATAAAAATTATCATATGTATTTTAATGGGGATTACGAAAAATCATACCATTTTGTGCAAAACCACATATTTAAATAGAAAAATCCACATAAAAGTTATGAGAATACAGTATTGTGCCATTGGGAAAAAAGTACTATATTAAATTTGTCTGATGAATTTGGACTTGAGTATAAATAATAATATGATTAAAGTGTCAAAAGGTATCATAAGATAGGAAGGAAAAAACAAACTATGTCTTCAAAAAAAGATGCGATGAAAAAGAAATTGGGAAACATGCATTTGAGTGAAAGGATCAACTATGGTTACAAAATGGTTATTACCATGATGCTTATTTCGGGACTGCTTTCGATTGCGGTCATTGGTGTGTTGTTTTCCAATATGTTAAACTATGTAAACAAGGTAAATGCTTCTGATCAGTCGGTTAAGATATGTAGAATAAATGTAACTGCAGCGGCAAGAAATGTAAGAGAGATGGCACTTAATCCTGACCAGTCTACGTATGAAGATTATGAGCAGGATGCAAAAACTTTGCTCGAGGATATTGATGTGCAGTTAAAAACAATAAAAAAATCAGGTGTTGTTCCGGAGAATCAGTATAATGAATATTCAAAGGCTCTTTCTGACTGGGCGAATACCGGATACTCAATCATGGATAAGATTAAAGCCGGACAGAAGGATGGGGCTGTTGATCAGATTATCAATGAGTGTACACCAAAGTTAAATAAAACTGTTGAGCTTGCAAAGGAAATCGACAAGCTGACTGACGAAAGAAGCCTTCAGGCAGTTGTAAGTACATACGTATGTGCTGCAGTCGGACTCATAGTCATCATTATCTGTCTGACATGTGCATGGCGGTTGACAAAGAGAACAGGAAAGATCGTGCTTGATACAATCCTTGAGCCGTTACATGCAATCGAGGATGTGGCAAAGGAGCTGACAGAAGGAAATCTTCACAGCACACTTGAGTACCATTCAGAGGATGAAATCGGTAGATTGGCACACAGCATGAGAAAGTCTATCCGTATTCTCGGCTCATATGTGGATGATATAGACAGGTCGATGAAGCTCTTTGCGGACGGACATTTTGATGCACAGCCGGAAGTAGAGTGGAGAGGCGATTTTGTAGGTATTTTACAGTCATTTATGGAATTTGAAAAAAGTATGGCAGTCACCATAAATGGAATCCAGCATGTATCAAGCGAGGTTTCAAGTGCGGCAGAGCAGGTAGCTGCAAGCTCAAATGACCTTGCAGACGGTGCAACCAATCAGGCTGCGGTTGTAGAGGAACTGACAGCGACAGTTGCGGGAGTTTCAGAGCAGGTGGAGCAGAATTCAAAGAGTGCAAAGGAAATCAGTGGAAAAGTGGATGAGCTTGGAGGTGCAATTTGGGAAAGCAATGGAAAGATGCAGGAGATGGTTGCAGCTATGCATGAAATAAACGAAGCCTCTAAACAGATAGATCAGATTATATCAACTATTAATGAGATTGCATCACAGACCAACCTGCTTGCATTAAATGCTTCTATTGAGGCGGCAAGGGCAGGGGAGGCAGGAAAAGGCTTTGCGGTTGTGGCAAATCAGGTAAATATTCTTGCCGATCAAAGTGCACAGGCTGCAAAGGAATCAGCTGCGCTTATAGAGACATCTGTGCAGGCTGTTGAAAAAGGCATGAATATTGCAGAGCAGACAGCCTCACAGCTTGAAGAAGTAGCAGAGAACTCTAAGGTGATTACAAAAGAGGTGACTAATATAGCTGATACACTGGAGACCCAGACCGGTGAGATCAAGCAGATTAACGAAGGAATTGAGCAGATCAATGATGTTGTACAGACCAATTCAGCAACATCACAGGAGTGTGCGGCTGCGAGCCAGCAGATGAGCAGTGAATCAGAAAATCTGAGTGAAATGATAGCGAAATTCAAAATCTCAGACATTGAAGAGTAATATATTGATTAAAGGGTCAAAAGGTATCATCGATGCATGCCTGCATGCAATTCGATGTATACCTTAGTGACCCGTACTACACCGAGAAAGTAGCAATTTACTGCTGAAACGCAGAAAATTAGCGGATTTCGAGGTGGAGTCAGATTACGGGAATGCGTAGCATGTAGTAATCTGATTAATCATAAATGAGGGGCAAAATACCTTTTGTCCCTCATATCATATAATGGAAGGTGAATTTTAATTATGGCTTTTGATGCTTATAAAATACTTGACGAGCGGGAAGCAGGAAGTATGATTGACTTAATTGCACCTTGTATGGATGATTATCTGTATATTATAGATTTGAAGAATGATACACTGAGGATATCACAGTCAGCGGTAGAGCGTTTTATGCTTCCTGATAAATTTATGAATGATGCAACAAAGCATCTTCGTACGTTGGTTTATGAGAAAGACCGTAAGCTGCTCGAAAATCAAAAGCGTAAAATATATGCTTGAAAAGAAAAAAGGTACAACGTGCTATGTCGTTTGATTAGCGGGAAGAATTCACCGGTATGGATTAACTGCCGTGGGGAGGTAATCAATGATAATGAGGGGAAACTGCACTATATTATCGGCTGTATGAATGAGACAGGAACCAGGCAGAGAGCTGACAATATCAGTGGGCTGTTAGGTGAAAAGGAGATGGCATCATATCTCTATTCACAGCCTAAAGAGAAGCTGTCAGGCTATTTCATTCAGATTGGGATTAATGATTTTGGGATAATCAATAATGTTCATGGACAGATATATGGCAACTACATACTTAAAAGAGTGGCTGAATGCATAGCAGAATGTCTCTCAAGCGGTCAGAAAATATATCATCTTGTTACAGACAAGTATATGCTTGTGGATATGTTGAGCAAATACTGGAGCAGAGCAGGCTCATCATTCCGGTTGGAGAGTTTGTATTGAACGAAGCAGCAAAAATGTGCCGTGAAATGCAGCAGTATATTGCGGATTTCAGGGTAAATATCAATGTATCATATATACAGATTATGCGTGGAGAGATGGCAAATAAAATTCTCTTTGCTATCCAGGCAAACAATCTGAGACCTGAATCAATCTGTATCGAAATGACAGAGAGTGGATTCATGGATATGACGCCATGTTTTTGCAGCTTCAGGAAAAAGCTTAATGAGAATAATATCCAGTTCATAATAGATGATTTTGGAACAGGCTATTCAAATCTTCGCTATATCAGTGAGATGAACCCGGACTATATAAAGATAGATAAGGATTTTACGGCAAGGGCGATGTGCAGTGAAAAGGACCATGAGCTGTTTAGAAAGATTATAGAGATGGTTCACAGTGTAAATATAAAAATCTGCATTGAGGGAATTGAGAAGGAAGAGTGGGCCTGCGCAATGAAAGAAATCCATGTAGATTATATGCAGGGATATCTGTATGGCAGACCATGCGAAAAAGGCGCGTTTTTAAACAACTATAGGAATATAAATATATAAGGAATATAGTGAATGAAAACAGTTATTAAATATGAACTGACCATCAGTAAAGCTATGAGGTCAGCACTCAGCTATGGAACTCCTGATGAACAGATTGATGAGTTTATCAGATATCTGGGAAGGCATATAGGAGCTGACAGAATATATATTTTTGAGGATTGTCCAAAGAAAAATATTACGAAAAACACTTACGAATGGTGTGAAGCCTGAGATTGATAATCTACAGAATGTACCAATGGAGCTTATAGGCTGGTGGTATGATCTCTTTGAACAGAAAAAAACGTCATCATAGATGATATGGAGGACATAAAGGAAACACATCCGGATACATATGAGCTTCTCAGTGGACAGAATATACATAGTCTCGTGGTTGTCCAATTCAGATATAAGGATGAAATCAAGGGTTTTTTTGGCGTGGATAATCCGCCTGATACTGACAGTATTGGTCTTGCACTGTTTCTGGATATGATGTCCACTCTGATAATTTCGATGATTAAAATACGCGATACACACAACACAAAAAAACGTAAGGCAAGATTTATGGGATATACTGCTTTTGCGCAGATTTACATTTTTATTCATTACATCAATGTTCAGACACATCTATATGAGGTGATCAAAAACACGGATAATGGATTTCAGGATACTACAGATGCCAGCTTTGAAATACATATAAAAAAGCTGTTAAAAAATTGCTGCGCAAATGAATATCTGTCGAAAGAACTTGCATTCGTGGATATAGATACTATAGAGCAAAGGCTTGACGGAAGGGCGTCAATAGTCAGTGAATTTTATGGAACAGCATTTGGCTGGTGTCGTGGCAGGTTTATACCGGTTGATTACGACAACGATGGCAGATTGCTTCATGTCATCTACTGTATAGAGAGCATTGACGAGCAGAAGGAAAGAGAAAACAGTCTCTTAAGCATGGCACATACAGACCTTATGACAGGAATTTATAATCATGGACATGGTGAAAGCCTTATAGAACAGTCATTGCATAACAAGGTAAAGGGCATGATGTGTATTATCGACTGCGATAAATTTAAGTCGATTAACGATACCTATGGTCATTCAGTGGGAGATGATGTGATTATTGCAATCGCCCATACACTGCAGAATGTCTGCAGAAAAAATGATATTATCATGCGTCTTGGCGGTGATGAGTTTGCTATGTATTTTCCGGGAGTTACAGACAAAAAGAATGCCAATGAAATATTTGAAAGAATATTTAAACATACAGAAAAACTAAACATCAAGGCACTGGGCGACAGGAGAATAACACTAAGCCTTGGAGCTTGCTTCTATGACGGAATAGCAGATATCAGCTATGATTCACTTTATTGCAAAGCGGATGAGGCAATGTATAAAAGTAAGAAACAGGGTGGCTTTGGTGCCACAATATATGAGCCGTAAAGTAGTATACATAGGAGGCAAATCACATGCAAAATTTCAAAGAAAAAACTCTTTCCCAAAGGATTGCAGAGAGAATTATCAAATACATACTGGAGGAAAACCTGCAGCCGGGTGACAAGCTTCCGAATGAAACCGTAATGTGTGAACGGCTGAATGTTGGAAGAAGCTCTCTGCGTGAAGCTATGCGAGCACTCGCATCACGTAATGTAATCACCATACGCCAGGGCTCCGGTTCATATGTTTCCGCCACTCCCGGGATGATTGATGATCCCTTCGGCCTGACCTTTGTTGAAGATAAACAAAAGATGATTAAAGATCTGATGGAAATCAGATTTCTAATCGAACCATCCATAGCTGCCATGGCCGCTATCCGTGCAGATGAGACAGATATCCAAAACATACTTACTGCATGTGAAAATGCCGAAAAGCTCCTTCTTGCAAATAAAAATCACACTGAAAAGGATATAGCATTTCATGCTGCTATTGCCTTAAGCAGCAAAAATATAGTTGTTCCAAAGCTGGTTCCTATCATCAACAGTTCCATTCCTCTGATCAGTGAGTCTAAAGAATTCACCATGCGTGATGAAGCTATCGAAACTCATCGTGAAATTGCAGATGCAATTGCTGCCCACGATGCCGTCCGTGCCCACGATGCGATGTATCTGCATCTGATCTACAACCGGAAGCATATAAAATCCATAAATTAATGACTGTCCGGTTATCACCGGCCACACTGCGATGTGACCGGCAGTACTATATTTTATGGTTCTGGCGCTTGAAATAGTTGCCCAGCAACCTGTTTACGTTATACATCATAAGTCATTTTGGGTGAATGGACTATGACCTAATAGTTGTAAAGACCTTGGAGAGGGTCTATAAAAACTACTACTATATAATACGATGAGAGATGTATTTATTGTATTAAAGAAATATATTTTTTTAACGTATTCCTACTTATATTATACTTCTTCATTAAATCCACTTGTTTGATAGACCTATCAGATAAATATTTCAAAATATCCTCTCTGAGAGCATTAGACATCTTATCAAGCTGACCTGTTTTTCTTCCACTCCTCTTATTACTTGCAGCAATTCCATCTTTAATAGACTGGGATATATAGAGACGCTGCTTCTCTCCTCTGTCTAGTTCCACTATGATCAGAAGCTTAATAATGCTTTCCATAGCAGTTTTGGTTACAATGTCCTGTTGCTCTGCCGTTGTCATCATTTTGGAAGATAAAGGCATAACTACTTATGTTATAAGGCAGAAAGGCTTGATACCACAAAGCACATTGACAAAATTAAAAATGTGTAGTGGTGATTCAATGGAGTAGATAGAAAAGAAATTGCAAGAGTATAAAGACAGTCACAATGGAAAAGATTTTATGTGTGATGTATCAACAAAAACCATTGAGGATATATGCCAACTCTTACAATGTCAGCCACAAGATTTAATTGAATGGAAAGTAGACTTAAAACCAGAATTATCCTACGAAAATCGTTATATGCAAGAAACAGAAGACAATTAAAAAGGGCACTTGATTTCTCAAATGCCCTAGTGTATAATCTACTTAGAAAGTGAATCGGATATGACTCCGATTTGCCCTCAGTGTTAAAATGTTTATAAGAATAGCATCCTAAACTTTGGACGGTGTGGGATGCTATTTCTTTTTATTATTATGATCGTCTATGTAAGACAGAGCCGCAAAAATTACTAGCACTAAAGTTAAAACTTCAAGCGTGTTCATAGGGCATCACCCTCCTTTGTAAACTAGAGGGCATCTAATAATCGGAAAATCACATCCTGCTTTCGTTTCAATTACACAATAATAGTGATTAAGAAAGAAGAATTTGGAGCAAAACGAATTGATACAATTAAATTGTCAGATGCTAAAGCATGGCTGATTAAATTACAGGATGATGGCAGAGGATATAGTAGTATTCATTCTATCAGAGGTGTTGTAAGACCAGCTTTTCAAATGGCAGTTGATGATGATTTGATAAGAAAGAATCCGTTTGAGTTCCAGCTTGCAACGGTAGTTGTGAATGATAGTGTAACAAGAGAAGCTATTACAAGAAAACAGCAGAGAGAATTTTTGAGGTTTATTAAAGAGGACAAACATTTTAGTAAATACTATGATGGAATTTACATCTTGTTTTATACCGGATTGCGTGTTTCTGAATTTGTCGGATTGACCATCAATGACATTGAATTTGACAAAGAAAGAATCAAAGTAGACCATCAATTACAAAGAACACGCAATATGGAATATGAGATATTGACACCTAAGACTGAAAAAGGTGAAAGATATGTTCCAATGCAGAAAGATGTTGCAGATTGTTTTCGTAGGATCATTCAGAATAGAAAGCATCCAAAGATTGAACCTATGATTGATGGTTATAGCGGCTTTTTGTTCTTAGATAAGAACGATATGCCTATGGTGGCATTGCATTGGGAGAAGTATTTCCAACATATCCGTGAGAAGTACAACAGTATTTATAAAGTGCAAATGCCTTGTATCACTCCCCATGTATGCAGACACACCTTCTGCTCTAATATGGCAAAGTCTGGTATGAACCCAAAGACATTACAATATATAATGGGACATTCAGACATAGGAGTTACCCTTAATACATATACTCATTTACAGTTTGAGGATGCCTTAGTAGAGATGAAAAAGGTCGTGGGCTAAAAGGTTTGAAATTAGCCCAGAATTTAGCCCAAACGAAGGAAAAGTTATGCAAAGTTATTCCAAAATATGCTAAAAATGTGAACAAAAACACTGTCATAGAAATATTACAGAATTGTTGCAAGTGCCGAAAATACAGTAAAATCAAGCATTTAGAGAGGTTTTAGATACATGATAAAAATATTATTTGTTTGCCACGGCACTCCAGTTTTATGATAATGCATACCTTCGCAGACTGGGGCAACACAGGGCAGAATATGGCAGAAAGCATTGGAATTACTACGGTTTAGACTACTAAGGCTCGTGGCCGGAAGTGGGATAAAGGCAAAGGTGTTGGGAGGATTCCCTAGTAGTAAGGGACTACTTGCAGGCAATGTAGTAGATTTTTTATTGATGGAAATGCGGAAAAAATATAAAAACTATTGCAATTTTTCTGAGTTTTGAATATACTATATGTAACAGAGTTGCCCGAAGTCTTTTGGACATTGGGGACCAAGCTGAGTCGTGTGCTCAGCTTTTTTACGTTAAGGAGAGATTTTATGGATTTGAAAAAACCATTGACCTTTGATGAACAGTTAGATAAGTTAATAGTTCACGGGATGATTGTCGCTGATAGAGAAAAAGCAAAAGATATATTAAAAAGAGTAAATTATTATCGTTTTACGGTAAGCGATGAATAACATACCGTTCCAAATTTAATTGAAGATTTGGGATAATACAGTCAATAAACAGTAAACGACTACTTTATCTATTTTCAGATCTGGATGCGGACGTATCACTCTTCTTTTCTTAAGCAAAGGTAGCCGTTTACGGTGTTTAACTACTTTAGCTAACAGGAGGAGCAGCTTATGCGTAATAAGAGAAGAACAGACGAAGAATGGCTGTCATTAATTCAGCAATGTCGCAGCAGTGGATTTTCTGACCGTGTCTGGTGTGAGCAGAATGATATCTCTATCAATACGTTTTATAATACTGTCACAAGGCTGAGAAAGAAATCATGTATGATTCCGGAGACAGACAGGCTAATCGTGGATGCCACACATGAAATCGTACCACTTTCCATTACAGAAGAATCGCATATACCGATATCGAATCCAGTCAGACTGCTGTCAACAGATGCAACATCAGAGGGCGAAGCACTGACAGTTATCATAAACGGCTGTAAAGTTGCAATCAATAATCATGCAGGCAGGGATGTGATCTATCATACGATATCTGCCCTGCGGAAACTTTGATCGGTGATCTGTCCAGAGTACAGAAAATCTATCTGGTTACAGGAAGGACTGATATGAGAAAATCCTTTGACGGACTCATGGCAGTCATCCGTGACAATTTCCAGATGGATCCGTTCTCCAATGCGGTCTTTCTGTTCTGTGGACGCAAAAAGAATACGATGAAAGCCCTCTATTTTGACCGGGATGGATTTGTACTCCTGCAGAAGCGCCTGGACAATGGAAAATTCCAATGGCCACGCAATGCTTCAGAAGTCAGACCTCTGACAAGGCAGGAATTCCGCTGGCTGATGGAAGGACTTTCCATTGACCAGCCGAAAGCGATACAGCCTGCGAAAGACAGGGATTACTGATTTGTGCAATATGTAGATTTTGAAAAATTTTTCTACAGCCGGAGCAGGCTGTTGACGGAAGATATCCACAGATGTGAAATCATGGGGTGCGTTGTCCGGGGATAGTTGAGCATGACATCATCATGATGTGCATAACTTTACGGAAAATCCCGGAAACTGGCTGATTTTGAGAAAAAAAGGAGCTATCTGGCTTTCGGCATAATGCCAGTCTGATTTTGGACGGCATTTGCAACCATGCCTTCCTTTTCGTACAATAAAGGTAACGAAAAAAGAGGGAGGGATTCACCGTGGATTCAAAGGGACAGGACATACTTTTTAACAGTGAGATGAATCAGAAGGACCTTATGATCCAGATGCTTTCTGAACGGTTAGATGAAAAAGACGAAACCATCACAGAACTGAAGGAAACCATCAATGAACTGAAAGATACAATTGCCGGTCTCAGGGAAACACTGGATGAATTCCAGCGGAAACTCTTTGGTACAGGCAGTGAGAAGACAAAACAGGATAAGAAAACGGAAGAAACTGTGACAACAATCGTCAAAAGCCACAAACGGACAACACGCAAAGCGAAAGCGACACGTGAAGACCAATATGGAAATCTTCCGATCCATAAGGAAGTCATCCCCCTGCCGGAAGAAGATAAGTATTGTCCTTATTGTAATTCCAAGATGGAGTATGTGACGGAAATGTTTGTCCGTGAAGAACTACGGATCACCCCGGCAAAGGTGGAACGAATCCACTATTATCAGGAGAAATGGCAGTGCCCGGAATGCAGAAAAGATGGTGACGGGACATTTGCTGAATCCAAGATACCTACAGCATTGATTCCACACAGCCCGGCTTCCCCATCCATGGTCGCATATGTTGCAATGGAAAAGATCGGCATGGCAATGCCTTACTATCGTCAGGAATTTCTGATGAACCAGCTGGGATTTACCCTGCCACGGGAAACCATGGCGAACTGGATCATTTATACGGCAGAAAACTATTTCTATCTGATCTATGATCGGCTGCATGAAGAACTTTTAAAGCGGGACCTGGTACATGCAGATGAGACAACATGTCAGGTGCTGCGGGAAAAGGGACGTACGGCGGAACAGACCTCTTATATGTGGTTATATACAACCGGAAATGATGGTCTTACACCAATTGTCCTTTATGATTACCAGCCAAGCCGGAAAGGATCCTGTGTGCAGGAATTTCTGGAAGGATTCCATGGAATGGTACAGTGTGACGGATATCAGGGTTACAACAGGCTTGAAGATGTCATACTGGTCTGCTGCCTTGCACATGCAAGACGTAAGTTCTTTGAAGCAGTCCCGGCAGCCAGACGTAAAAAGTTGAAACTTCTGGATGTTAACTCTGATGAAGCGATCGAGGATACCGGTCTTCCGGATGAAGAGAAGCTGGAACAGCTGCTCCCGGCAGAAATTGGACTGCTGTATTGCAATAAGCTCTTCTACCTGGAGCGCACATTAAAAGAACTGGAGGCAGAAGAACGAAAACAACAAAGAACCATTCTGGAACAGCCTGTATGGGAACAGTTCTGGAACTGGCTTGGCACACTGCATCCAACTGGCGGAAGCAAGCTTGGGAAAGCGGTGAACTATGCCCAAAATCATCATGATACCTTGATGAACTATATGATAGATGGCCGGTGTGAAATTTCAAACAACCGTGCGGAACGGAAAGCCAAAAGTTATGCCGTTGGGCGGAAAGCCTTCCTGTTCCATACATCAGAAGCTGGAGCTGGGGCAAGTGCGGTAATGTACAGCATTGTGGAAACAGCAAAAGCAAACAATCTGAATATTTTCCAATATCTCTATATGGTACTGCTGTATATGCCGGATTATATGAACTCGTCCGCAGGTATAGAACAGCTGATGCCATGGAGTGAATTTATCAAAGAGCAGTGTTCGGGGATCATTGATGTGGAATCCAATGTCCCGGAAAACAGAATTCCCCTGCCATGTAGATAGCAGGGAAAACCTAAAGTAAATGGTAGTCGTTTACTGTTTTGGGTAGGCGGTGTGTTATTCATCGCTTACGTTTTACGGGTTATGCTTTGCAATTCAGACAAGAGCTTTCTGGTAGTAACTATATTGAAGGAACTACTTTTGAAACGGTATATCATTTATATAAAGTAGATGAAATATTGCGTGATACATTTCGGCGATATATCGAAAAGGCAGAAGTATATTATAGGACGCAGATAGCATATGGATTTTCAATAGCCAAATGTACGGAAGCTCCGTATGATCAACATTACGATGAAAATAATTTCTATAACAAAAAGGGTTACAAGGAAGTTATGGAAAATTTCAGCAGGGAGAAAAATTATTACAAAGATAGTCTGATTGTGAAACATCACAAGATAAAATATTCCAGCAGAATGCCGTTGTGGGTTATTGTAGAATTAATGTCTTTTTCTAATATGTCTAAGTTATACAGTTCTATGTATTATTCAGAAAAAGATGCTATCGCTCGTATGGTTGGTGTTGGAAAGGATACATTAGAAAATCATCTTCATTGTTTGTCAGTATTACGAAATAAATGTGCACATGCAGCAAGGATGTATAACACGGATTTCAATCCACCAGCAAAATTTACAACATCATTTTTGAAAAAGCATCCGGAGATAAAGAATAACTCATTATTTGCATATACGCTTGTTTTACTGAAAAGACTTCCAGATGAAAGGAGTAAAAAATCTTTGATCCAAACAGTGGAAGCTGTGATAGATGAGTATAGGGATGACATTGATTTGAATCTGATTGGATTTCCAGAGAAATATTTGGAAATTATGAAGAATAATTTGTAAGATGATAATATACAGCCACTTCTCGTTAGCGTTAATTTGCGGCGAAGGGTGGCTGTTTGCGTGTTGCTCCGTGGAGAATTGTATTGTAAATGTTGCACGCGAATGATATAATTTTGAGCATAGGAGGGCTTGGGAATGAACAAAACAATTTCTATGAGTATTAGGGTTAGCGAAGAAGAATTGGATAAATTAAAACGGGCCGCAATTATTGAGAATTATGCTTCGTATAGTGAGTTTATAAGGCGAACAGCGTTAAAGGAAGCGGATAAAATTATTAAGTCTAACGATATATGGATAGAAAAGAGGAGATAGTTATGCAAACTAAAGGACCTGAAAATGTAAAGACACGAAAACCATTGATAGAAGCACTTATTGGTTTGGGGTGGAGTGAAAAGCAGATAAAGTCGGAACCTGAATGGAGAGTTCCTAAGATTCCAAGTGAAGCTACTAAGCGCGAAAAGGGGCAAAGATTTGAATCTTACCCAGTGGATTTGGTCATTTTTGATAGTGAGGAACATTTTGACGATTGGGAACATGTTCAGATCCTTTTTGAAACAAAAAAGCCTTCTGTAGAAGAAGGAATTTCACAATTGGAAATTTATCTTTCGTTAGAACCAAGAGCAGTTGCTGGGTATTGGACAAATGGAACTCAAGTAAGTGCATTGTATAAGACCGCATCAGGAAAATATAAAAGAGTTGATAATGTTGGTTTACCAAGACCAACAGATAACCTTTTTTTGCCAGGAGATAAACCTCTTTTTTGGACTGATTTGATAACACCTACGACTCTGGAATTAAAGAGAGTGTTTAAGGATTTGTTAAATAGTATTGTTAGTAGCGATACGAAAAGTACAAGACGCGATGATCAATTAAATCAACTTTGCAATATTTTGCTGGTGAAACTAGAAAGTGATAAAAGAGCAAAAAACGTTCCGAATGTTCAGGTTATTTTTCAGGTTGAAGAAACAGAAATCAAAACTGCTACAAAGATAAAAGAGTATTTTGAGAGTGTAAAAAGAACGCAGAATGATTTGTTTTCTGGAATACAAGATCAGGAGATAAATCTTGATGATGCTACTATTCACTTAGTGGCATATGAGCTAGGTAACAAGAGGTTATTAGATACATCTATTGATTCATTAGCGACTGCATTTCAAGTATTTAGGACAGAAAGCTTGAAATCGGAAGAAGGGCAGTATTTTACACCATTACCGGTTATTTCTAGTTGTGTCCGTTTGCTGGATATAACGTATGATGATAAAATAATAGATCCAGCGTGTGGTTCTGGTGCGTTCCTATTAGAGTGTTTTAAACAATTTAAACAAAAGTATCCAACTATTGATGCGGGGGATGCCAAGGCATGGGCGCAGAGACATTTATATGGAGTGGATAAAGATCAGATTAATGTAAAACTAACAAAAGCAATGTTAATTATATTGGGAGATGGATCGACACATACATATTTGGGAGATAGCATTAGAAGAAATTTATGGAACAAGTATTGGCCGCAATTAGCTGCTTCTTTGCAAAATGAGAGTTTTACGTGTATAGTGACAAATCCGCCTTTTGGCAAGAATTTAAAAATATCTGCAAAAGATGGAGAAAAAAATGGATTAACTATTGCGAAAGATTATAAAACATTTGAGTATAATTCTATAGAAATAGGACTGGCATTTTTAGAGAGATGTTACGATTTATTAGTTGTAGGAGGAAGATTAGGTATTGTATTACCCGAAACATATTTCTTTTCAAAGTCATATTTGTGGTTACAGGAGTGGATTGAAAAACGTTTTATTGTAAGGGGAATTGTGAATATTCCTATGGAGGCTTTTCAAGGATTTTGCAGAGCAAAAACCAACTTTTATATTTTTCAAAAGAAGGAAGTGAAGCAGCATGAATAAGATAAGCCAACCTAAATGGTTCAAGGATGGAAAAGTATTAATTATTAACGCACCAACGTGTGGAATTAATAAAGATGGAAATACGCAGTTTCAAGTAGATGAGAAAACAGGAAAACGCTCTGAGACAGATATTGATGATAAATTAAAAGATAGTGTATGTATATTTATGGAAAAGCAGACTATTGATGTTGAATGTAAATATGTAAGTTATTTGGAAGAAAAAGTAGTTCTTGATAGTAAGGTGCTTGTTCCACAATATCATGATAAAGAGATTAGGCAAGAAATTGAAAATGTGTTTTCAGATAATACAAATTTTGAACTTATATCATTAGGTGAATTAATAGAGCAGAAAAAGATTAAATGTTTTAAAGGTCATGGGAGTCCAAGTAGTGATCAACGAGTGGGGGATATTCCATACATTAAAGTGTCTGATATACGAGCAGGCCAGATAAATATAAATCCTACAAATAAAATACCATTAGAACTAGCAAAAAAATTTTGGAAAGGTGACGAGTCTGGATTAAAAGCGTATGATTTGATTTCACCAGAGAGGGCTAGCAAGAATATAGGAGAATTTTCAGTTTTAATGCCAAATCAAGAGAGAATTGTTCTAACAAAGGAAGTAATAGTTTTGAGAAGTCTTGTGCAAGAAATGGAGTTTGATCAGTTTTATCTAATGTGGGCAATGTCATTGGAGTTGGTGAGAAAGCAGTGGAATAGAGTGATTTTAATGCAGACTAATAGAGAAGATGTTGGCGAACGGTATAAAGAAATATTAATACCGATTGCAAAAAAGAAAGAGATTGCAAATAGCGTTTCTTGGTATTTTAGAAAATATTATCTGGAACAAGCAGAACTAAGAAGAGCTTTTCAGAGTAATCTCGATATAGATGAATTTAAGCATAGCTTCTATCTAGAATAAAAAGTTTATATGTAAGGGGATTGATAAGGGATGGGGTATCCAAATCTCTACAACCTTTCTGCCTGAAGACCGATGGTCCCTTTCGTGTGAATTTTTGCAGAATTAAACAGGGGGGATACCAACAGAATCCATATTATATGAAAATCTCTGCAGAATATCGCTTCTTTAGTCGGTTTTGTTTTGCCGGATAGTACCGAAATACGCAGAAAAACGTGTAAAAAACAGCATAAAAATCACAGTTTTTCTGCGTGCATTTTGGCAGAAATATAATCCGAATTGTCTTGCTATTCTGTGCCATCAGAGTGATATATGTACTATCGAATAAAGAAAGGCGGGTACATATTATGAAGAATGAAATTAGATTTACATTGAAATCAAAGCAGAGACCGAAACTGGCACAGGAGATTGGAAACATACTTGGGACAGCACTGCATTATGAACGGGTACCAAGCTGTGCATACGATATTGCAGGATACCGACTGGATAAAGAGGGTGTATTGCATATCCCGGATGGAACTGAAAAAGAAATAGTGGAAGACCTGATTCTGCAGTTACGAGAGCGTGGGTTTCAGGACGATATGGAAATAACGGAAGAAGTGCCAGTGCAACAGGATAAGCTGACAATTGCGATTCCGAAAGAGAGCCTTACGGATATGGCATTGGAAAATTTACAGAAGATTATAGCAAATAAGCAGACACTTTTTCAATGCGCATTTCAGACGGACAGCACAGAGATTGAAATTACTGAGGAAAAAATAAATTTCACATGGTTTCCATACACAGTGGATGGAGATGATATTGCAGCCTACACGCAATTTATCTCAAGGCTGTGTGATATGGCAAGAGATGCAAAAAGGGTATCATCAAAGCCGACCAAAACGGACAATGACAAATATGCTTTCCGCTGTTTTCTGCTCAGACTTGGCTTTATCGGAAAAGAGTATAAGACAGCGAGAAAGATTCTGCTCAGAAATCTTACGGGAAATTCAGCATTCCGCTACGGAGAATAAGGATAAAATGACATGGGGTGTCGGTGCAGACCGATGCCCTTTTTCTATGGAAAAACAGTTGGGGCAACTTGTGGCAGATGATTTAAGTTATTCTTATAGAGCCTATATAGAAAATAACCTATATTACTTGCCACATCTTGCCCCAGTGTGAAAACAGCCGTGGTCACGCCCAGCGGGTATCATTTTCTTCCTGTATCTTTCTGCGATAAGCAGTGCGAGATTTTCTGCGGTTTCGTTCTTTTTTACATTCTGGATTGTCACAGTATTTCTGGCGGTTCCCGTTTTTGATGAACAGACGGCCGCAGCACTCACAGGTGGCAACGCCCACACGGTCGGCATAAGCAATGGGGTAATCTGTAGGGATAGATACATATTGCGACAGAGCGAATCGGGCAGCATCAAAAACAGAATGGAAATCCGGCATGACCTTCAATTCTCCATTTTCATCCAGTCCCAACTTCATGGTTACGCCACTCATTTTATTTAGGTAAGCTGATATTTTACCGAGATGTTTCTGCATAGGAAACGAATTAAAATCTGCAAATTCATTCGTCCATGTGATCTGCGCAAGATCCGTGGAAACGTCAAGCCGTTCCAGACATTTTTTGAACATCAGGATGACAAGGGTATCCTGGTACAGGCTTTCGAGATCTTTCCGCATGGTGTGAACATCAAAAGTGAAATTACCAAGAATGTTAGTGGAAAAATCCCAGTATTCCGTATCCTTTTCAATATCCCAACGATATTCTTCAATGTCCTCAGAGGCATAGTAGGGGTGTGCGTACTGCTGACACCAAGAAATGATATCATCGGCAGCAGTGTTGTCATTTTTTCCACGGATACTCTGGTACAGGTTATTCAGAGAAAGCCAGAGCTCATTTCCGTCCAAGCCGTATCCACGGTTGAGTCTTGGAACATCGCCCTTGCCCAGACAGGCGGTGATTATGATTTCTCCATTCTGTTCTGTTTTTTCATAGTATTTGAAAGTTGCGGTCAGCCGTGCATCCGCACTCATTTTCCCCAAACTGAAATCTTCGTTCATATTCTACCTCCATTTTTACCGATAGAACTTGCTTTCGGTACGAGTTCTTACCAATAGAAAATAGTCTTTGGTAACATTATAAAGTATACTGTGATAGAAAACAAGAGCAATTCATGTTTGGAATGCAGAGAGGAGGATGGCTATGGATAAAGTCACGATGAGCGTACAGGAAATGGCAATGCAGATGGGAATCAGCCTGAGCAAAGCGTATGCACTGACCAGAGAAGCGGATTTTCCGATCGTCCGTGTAGGCAAGCGGGTATTGGTTCCTGTTTCCGAATTTAAGGTGTGGTTATCGGCAAGAGCCACGGAGAAATGATATGTCAGAAGATAAGCGGGGAAGGAGGAGCACAGAATGTATGAGAAACTTCCGGAACAGTTGAAAAAAGACGGACGGTTCTGTCTGTGGAAATATGAAGAAAGAAACGGACGCATGACCAAAGTGCCGTATCAGACAAATGGCAGAAAAGCGAGCAGTGCCGATAAAAATACCTTTTCGGATTTTCGATTGGCAGTCAGTGCAATGGATGGTTATGACGGAATCGGTATGGGTGCATTTGATGATTTCTGCATGGTAGATATCGACCACTGTGTGTTTGGTGGAAAGCTGACACAAATGGCAGAAGATGTCGTGTGGAAAATGGACTCCTATACAGAATTCAGTCCCTCCGGCACGGGAGTCCGCATTGTATGTAAGGCATCTTCCCTGTCTTATGATACGGGCAGATATTACATCAATAATCAGAAACTTGGTCTGGAAATTTATGCAGCAGGTGTGACGAAGAAATTCTGTACTCTGACAGGAAATGTGATCCGTAACCGTGGTGTTGAGGAGCGAAGCGTTGAACTTGGGGAAATACTGGAAACTTATATGCTTCGTCCGATTCCTAAGAAAAAGAACGAAGTGCAGGATATTCCAGGCAGCTATCTGTCGGATGATTCCGTGGTCCGCCTAGCATCGGATTCCAGACAGGGCGAAAAGTTCAAAGCCTTGTGGAATGGAGAAATTCCGGAAGGAAAATCCCACAGCGATGCGGATATGTCGCTTGCAAGTATCCTTGCATTCTGGTGTGGCGGTGACACAGAGCAGATGGACAGGCTGTTCCGAAGATCGGGATTGATGCGGAGCAAGTGGGACCGTGTGCAGAGTGGATCAACCTACGGTGCATTGACGCTGGAAAAGGCAGTGGCACAGGCACTGGATTTCTACAGGCCTTATGCAAAATCATCAGCGGAGAGCGATTTCGATGATATGCTGCAGAAGCTGATAGAACTGAACGTGTCGGATAACAGCAGATACCCGTGGAATGACAACGGCTCAGGCAGATTGTTTGCGGATGTGTATAAAGATATCGCAAGGTATGTGCCGGAAAGGAAAAAGTGGTATGTGTATGACGGAACCCGGTGGATTCCGGACATTGGCGGACTGAAAACAATGGAGCTTGCAAAATCCCTTGCGGACAGTCTGGTCAGATATGCCCTGACAATTACCGATGAGCGCAGAAGAAAGGACTATCTGGAATTTTCTGCGAAATGGCAGAGCCGGAATTACCGCAACACGTATATCAGTGATGCCCAGAGTGTGTATCCGATTGCAATGTCTGAGTTCGACCGCAATGTTTATTACCTGAACTGTCAGAACGGAACATTGGATCTGCAGACGGGAGAGTTCCATCCACACACACCACAGGATAAGCTGACCAAGATTGCCGGGGCAGCCTATGATCCGAATGCCAAGAATCCACGTTTTACCAGATTTGTTTCAGAGGTGATGAGTGGGGATACGGAGAAAGCAAGGTTCATGCAGAAAAGCCTTGGTTACGGTCTGACAGGTGATACCCGCTATGAATGTATGTTTTTCTACTATGGTGCAACTACCAGAAATGGAAAAGGGACGCTGATGGAAAGTACGCTTCATGTGATGGGAGATTACGGTTTGACTGTCCGCCCGGAAACGATTGCTGCAAAGCCGTCTGCCAACAGCCAGAATCCTACAGAGGATATTGCGCGGCTTGCCGGAGTGCGGTTCGCCAATATCTCAGAGCCAAGGCGGGGATTGGTGCTGAATGAAGCACAGATCAAAAGCATGACGGGAAATGATACGCTGAATGCGCGATTCCTGCATGAAAACAGTTTTGATTTCAAGCCACAGTTCAAGTTGTATGTGAATACGAATTATCTTCCGGCTATTACAGATATGACACTGTTTTCGAGCGGACGTATCGTGATCATTCCCTTTGACAGGCATTTTGAGGAATGGGAGCAGGAACAGAATCTGAAAGCAGAATTTTCCAGGCCGGAGGCAGCAAGTGCCATCTTAAACTGGCTGATTGAAGGGTATACCCTTTTACAAGAGGAAGGATTTGCCCAGCCAAAAGCAGTAAAAGATGCCACCACGTCCTATCAGCATGACAGCGATAAAATGGAACTTTTTGTGGAGGAATTTCTGGAACAGGAGAAGGATGCGGAATGCCGGACATCGGCAGTGTATCAGGCATACCGCAACTGGTGCAATGACAATGGATATTTTGCGGAGAACAGCCGGAATTTTAACCAGGCACTTCGTACAATCGGTACGGTAGTCCGCAAGCGTCCGAGGGATGGTGGAGAAAAAACCACACTTTTAACAGGATATCGGCTCTTGTGCAGAGATTTCCTCTGCTGAGAAAAAAGGAGGTATACATGGGAAAACAGAAAGCAGCACCACCGATGCGGTTTGAACCATCGGATTTTTCAACAGATAAGTACAGATGTGTGAATGTCATCAATTTAAGGGACAGATGCCCGGTCATTATCATGGCAAGCGAATCCTGTGACCCGCCCTATTACCGTGTGGTTGACGGCTCATTGGAGATGTTTTATCTGTCCTATTCTGAAGCAGTGGATTATTGCAGACAGAGTGGTTATATGACACAAAAATAATTTTTCAGGAGGTTTATTATGATTAACAGTACAGCTTATTATAACGATTTTTGGAACGAAATGAGAGGAAAACAGGCAGTTACGGACAGCCTTTATAACAACCGTGAAAGCAAGACAAATGCGTACCATCTGCCCGGAGAATCAAATAAAAAATATACGGCAGTACTACGGAAAGAAAGTGCAGTCCGTCAGCTGGCAACCGTTGTGAATGCGACCAGAAGTGATAGCCGTCTTTGGACATTTGACTGTGAAGGTCAGGCTGAATGGGGCGATATGGTCAATCTGGAGGGCATGGATAACGAGGACGATTTTCAGAGATTTGAAGTACAGGCATACCGATTGTCCGAGCTTGTCAGACTTGGATTGGAGTTCGCTTCTGACCAGTCCTTTGCCATAGAGGATTATGTAATCGGGAAAATGGCATGTTGTTTTGGCACAAGCGAGGAACAGGCGTTTATCAACGGAACAGGGGAAAATCAGCCGACAGGTATTCTGCACGCCACTGACGGAGCAGAAACGGGCGTGACGGCAGAGAGTGATTCTGCTATCAGCTATGATGAAATCATCAAACTGTATCTGTCCGTGGATAAGAAATACCGTAAACATGGTACATGGCTTATGAATGACGAAACGGCTCTGGCACTCCGTACCCTCAAAGATTCAGCCGGAAACTATCTGTGGAAGGAAAGTGATGAAACGATTTTCTCAAAACCTGTGCAGATTGTTGATTCCATGCCGTCTATCGGAAAGGGGCAGAAAGTAATCGCATTTGGAGATTTCAGCAATTACTGGCTCGTTCAGCGTTTCCCACTGACTATCCGCACACTGAAAGAAAAGTTTGCCATGCGTGGACAGGTAGGGTATCTGGGATGTGAGTATCTGGACGGAAAACTGATCCGTAAGGATGCAGTCAAGGTACTTCAGATGGCAGCAGACTAAGCAGTTGGGGCTGTGGAAATACTGCAGCCCGTATGGAAGGAGGATTGCACATGGCAATAGAAAAACATGATACTACGGAAAATACACTTGTCCCTGTGAGTGAAAAGTACACACTGACAATCAAAGAAGCAGCGTCGTATTTTAATATCGGGACAAAGAAAATGCGTAGACTGGCAGAAGATAACAGAGGAAGATTTGCGGTATTCAGCGGAAACAGGTATCTGATTATCCGCCCGCAGTTTGAAAAATTTATCAGTGCTTCTTCGGAGATATAATTCCGTTTGTCTGCCGAAAGTAGTTGATATTATCAGCGTTCAGAGTGATATATAGTATGACCTCGAAAACCTGTGAAAACAGCCACTTTTGGCAGAAAGGAAGTACTTTTATGGCAAGACCAAGTTTAGGAGAAAAGGATATTTTAAATCCTTCTGAGGCAATTGAATATTTTGTTTTGAGCCGGAGAAAATTTTATGATTTATTGAGTAATACGGATGGAGAAGATTTTCTGGCATACTACGGAGAACGCAAGCTGATTCTTCGTGTAGCCTTTGAAAGGTATCTGCATAACCATCCAGAACTAAGGAGGCGGGTATAATGGCAAAGGCAGGAAGAGGACAGACAAGGCGAGATTCCAAGCGTAGAGTATTAAGACCGGGAGAGAGTGTAAGAGCAGACGGAAAATATCAATATAAGTACCATATTGATGGAAAACCACATTTTGTCTATAGTTGGAAACTGGAGCCTACAGATAAACTCCCAAAGGGCAAGAAACCATGCCTTTCCCTTCGAGAGTTGGAAAAACAGGTAAACACAGATTTAGATTTGCTTGTAAATATCGTGGACGGACAGATGACAGTATGTGAACTGGTAGACCGTTATCTGAAAACCAAAACAGGAGTAAGGCAGAGTACCAAGCAGGGATATGTTACAGTGCAGAGATTACTTGCAAAGGAATCTTTCGGGAAAAAGACAATCCGAAGTGTGAAAACATCGGATGCCAAGTTATTTCTCATCAAGCTGCAACAGGAAGATGGAAAAAGCTATAGTTCCATTCATACCATCCGGGGAGTGCTGCGACCAGCCTTTCAGATGGCTGTGGATGATGACATTCTGGTAAAGAATCCATTCGGATTTCAGCTTGCCGGAGTATTGGTAAATGACGCAGTCACAAGAGAGGCAATCACAAAAGATCAGATGAGAAAGTTCTTAAAGTTTGTGCATGACGATGTGGTGTACTGTAAATACTATGAAGTTGTGTACATACTCTTTCATACGGGAATCCGAATATCGGAATTTTGTGGACTGACGCTGAAAGACATTGATTTTGAGAATAGAACCGTGAATATCGACCATCAGTTGCAGAGAACATCGGATATGCGATATATCATAGAAACCACAAAGACAGATGCCGGAACAAGGGTACTGCCGATTACAGAGGATGTGGCACAGATGTTTCAGGCAATCATCGAGGACAGGAATGCTCCTAAAGTGGAAAAATCCATTGATGGCTATAGTGGATTCCTTTTCTACGATGATAATGGAATGCCACTTGTAGCAATGCACTGGCAGCACCGATTCAACCACATGGTCGGCAGATACAATGATATCTATCGGGTGCAGATGCCAAACATCACGCCTCATGTGTGCCGACACACCTATTGTAGTAATATGGCAAAATCGGGAATGAATCCCAAGACATTGCAGTACCTCATGGGGCATTCGGATATAAGCGTAACAATGAATGTGTACACACATATAGGATTTGATGATGCTGAGGAAGAATTGAAGAGGATGGAAGATTTCAGAAAGGCACAGGCGGAGATTGAACAGAAGAAAGATAAACCGATGTCACAGAAAATGTTCAAGGTAATTTAATATGGAAGATAGGTAACGCTCTGGCTTAGGCTGGGGCGTTATTTTTGTGGAAAAAAATCATGATTGAGGGTATAATAAAAGGAGTTTTATTATTAGGAGATGGTATATTGACTGGTTCTGAATTGCAATGTACGAATGTTTTAATTGATTATTTTTTTAAAGAATTTGTTTATAAAAATCTATATGTATATGACGGAAAACAGAAAAAAGAACTTTGTGATGGATTGGTAGAATTTCAAGACGCGTATGTAATTTTTCAAATAAAAGAAAAGGATGGAAGTACGGCCCAAGACTGGTTACATAAGAAAGTGTATAAAAAAGCGGTAAGCCAGATTAAAGATACTATTGATATGATAAGAAATCTGGGTGAAATTGAGGTGGAAAGTTTTTCTGGTGAAAAAATAACTTTAGTGTCCACAAAGCAAATAATGCCAGTTATTATTTTCGATTCAGATGATAATGATTATAAGCAGGTGCATGTATCATCTCAGAATAATGCTCTGCGAATCAATGTTTTTAGCATGAATGATTTCGTGAGGATGTTAGATAGTATTGCGATTCCGTATGATATTGTTTATTACCTTGAGCTGCGGACAAGTTTTTTTGATGGTGAATTCCCGGAGTTTTTCATAAATCATGTTAATGATGAAATGACAACTATAGCAAGAATTGAAAATGAAGAAGGTATGATAGATTACTATAAGGCTTTGACAAATGGCAATAAAAACATTGATCAGAATGCGATTGAAGGATTTAGATTTATTGTAAAAAACTTTCAGGAACGCTTGCTAGATGGTAAATTATATAGCAAAGATGAGTATAGAGAAACTTTGAAATATTTGTTGAAGTTAAATCGAAATACAGTTCATGATTTTATTTTGCGTTGGCAAATTTGTATAGAGCATTGTTTGAAGGAAGAAAAAGCAATACATCATTTTTTGATTGATACAGGTAATGCAGTTGGCTATTTATATATTACTGGGTATTCGCTTACTGAAGAAAAGGATTTTTTGGATTTTATTTTAAGATTATTTAAATATAAGTTCAAATTAGCTACGGCAATAGGTGTGGTTTTTAATATGATGGATGATGTTAATTATACTGTTGAGTGGATGATTTTGGCATCTGAAAATGAGTATGATGAATATTATGAACAGATTTTGAAAGAAGAAGACCTGTGGTCAAACGGAAAGAAGTTGCGAATCTATTAGTTATATTGAATGCTTTTTGCTGTATACTAAAAATCCTTAGTAGTAACCCTTTCCCTTTTACTACCAATTTTACTACTAACAGGTAGTAACAACTTGCTCAATCTTGCTCTGATTTGCCACAATCTGTAATTTCAGAGCATATCACAATAACCCCGGAAACCCTTGCAAAACGGGGCATTCCGGGACAAATCAAGGAGAAACAAAACTATGATTAAAGTACTTTTCATCTGCCACGGCAATATACTAACCTTGATTAAAAATACTTGAGTTTACAGTGTTTTGGGGATGTTACAGTAGATTTTACCAACGATTTACCAAAGCTATTTGAGTAGTGGATAAACTACTCAGGATATGTAAAGAGAAGTATTATAAAAGAGTCCTAGCAAAGAAAAATCCGCAATTTAGCGGATTTTTTTAATACGTTCATTAAATAAAAGCAATCTGTTAATCTTATCATCATAAAATTCTTTTTGCTGTTCAATCACAGCTTTATCATTATCCTCATAGGAAATTAAATCCATCTGTTGTTTACAATTTAGATAAGAACAAATAGCTTCATTTATTTGTGAATCTTCAAATGTCATGTGTATGCTGCTGGGGATGTAGTTGCCATCTTTATCCTTATCAGCAGATATTTTCAATGAAGATTGTTCATTAAGCTTCATAACCAAAGAAAGAACATCACTAACGGTATTAATATCGTAATCAAGAAATACAGTTACGCTAATGCCAAGAGCTTCAGCTATTTTTTGAAGTTGATCTGGTTTTGGATTGCGTTCACCGCTTTCATATTTCTTTATGGTAGATAAATAAATACCGGACTGTTTTGATAATTCGTCCTGTGTCATATCTTTTAATTTTCTATATTTTTGAATTTTACTTCCAATTGAATGTCTATTATCCATTAATAATCACCTCAAACAAATTGATATGAATATTTTAACACAGAGTTCACAAAAGTGGTACATTATTTTGAAAATATATTGACAACCACAAATGTGGACTATATAATAAAAATGCGAACAGACCACAAATGAGGACTAACATAAAAAGAATAGATATGTTGAAAATACTTCTTTTGGCGAAGTTCAAGGATTCAAAATTTTGCTATATCATAATCCTGCGAGTTGCAAAGCAGCTCATACAATTGAATAACAATTACAGATATAGTGATAATTCCGGTTCAGATACCTGATGGAAATCAAATATACTTGCGAAGAGTGCTGAAGGATTGAGAAATGAAAGTGGAGCGAGTAAGGGTAGTCAATACTGTTGCGGAAGGATAATAAACTATGAAGGTGTTCAAAGGGAACTTCCTGGCTCTCGAAAAGGCGGTAGAGAGGATAGCATTATTTAATTTAACTTAATGCGTCGTAAACGCAGATGCGGCTTATCTGTAATTCCTATGTGTGCAGGCAAATGGGAAAAAAGCACACCTACATGGCATGAGCCGTGTAGAAAGCAGGTAAGTAGTGAATGAAATTAACTTTTAAAGGTGTGGATATAAGCACTGAGGAAAAGTTCGTCAGCTACATTAATTCACTGAACACAGCGATAATGAAGCAAAATGCCATGAATGAAATCAAGCAGGATTTATATGATGTTTCTTATTTGAAAAAGCGTTACCGAAAGATTGTAGCCAGAAATGAGAAAGCACTATTTATGGCAGAACACGAATGTTTGAAATGTATTTATTTTCAAAGACTGGCACGAAAATGTCAAGCAAATTGTAAGTGCCTCTTAGAAGAATCTACGGAAGGAGGCGTATTTACATGAAGCTATGTTGGATTGTAGTGTTGGTCGGAATAAGTATCATCCTGGTTTTTCTATATTCATTAGTTGCAATGTCGTCCAGAACAGAGAGGTTTATTACAGTCTATGGAATCAGGGACTTAGGTACAGAACTTAGTCCTATCACAATGCTTGTTATGATGGAGTCTATTCAGAACAGGATTGTTGAGAATGGTAAGAGAGGCAAGGCAACATGGCTCTATATTGATGAGTTTCACGTCTTACTTAATTCCGAGTATTCTGCAAAATATCTGCAGCAGCTCTGGAAGAAAGTAAGAAAGCAGGGAGGACTTTGTACCGGTATCACGCAGAATGTCGTCGATCTGTTGCAGAACTATACAGCAACCACAATGCTTGCAAACTCTGAGTTTGTGGCACTCTTAAAACAGGCGAATACAGACAGTTCCAAGATGGCGGAAGTTATCGGGGTATCAGAGGCACAGCTAAGATTCGTAACCAATACCGCATCGGGAATGGGACTTATTAAGTGTGGTTCTGTGGTGATTCCGTTTGATAATCAGATTAGCAAGGATACAGATTTGTACAAGCTGTACAATACCAACATTCACGAAAAAATCGAGATGATGAAAAAGCAGGCTGAAAATTAAGCCGGCTCGTTGTCATCTGAATTATTATTGTCTTCTAAAAGAGATGTATCAACTTCAGTGAGCAGCTCTTTTGGAAGGCATTTCTTTGTAATACTTATATTTTTTGATTTGTATGTAAGCTGTGTATATAGTGGTGCACCAATTGGTTTTTTAAAGATTGCAAATATCTTTCCTGGCGGTTTTGGAACTATGGAACGGATATCTTCACTTAACACGCTGTTAGGTATATAGCAGTCTTTGCTCTGAATCAGACCAAGACATGCAGTAGTAGTTCCGGTTACTTTCTCAGTGTATAGCTCAAGGTGTGGTCCGGTATAGTTGCCTATCATACGTGCAGAGGTATCCATACTCATGATAATACCAAGTACTTTGAGTTTTAATTCTGTTGTATGGTTGCTTTTGAAGGAAAAATCATTTTCACTTAACCTATTATTCAGGGCAGCACGATAGAAGCCATTTGCATTCATTCCTGTTCTTGGAGTGACTCCTGTAAAGTGGAGAAAGTTATGCGAATGAAATCTTACAGCAGTATGGTTTGACTTATTGTTTTCGTCACGATAGACAAAAACAACCTGATTACCTTCTAAATACTGTTGGTATTGTTTTGCACACTTGGTGATGATGGCAATAGCCTGTTTCTTAGTCATAAGCATTAAGGTCCTTATATTTAAATGGTATTTTGGCAAATTTAAAAGGAAGGTTCTTCTGCCGTAGCAGATGACACCTTCCTTTAATGACTGATTTTTCTGTTGTCCGCCAACTGATCGGCACCCGAAGTCCGATAAGAAAACTGGTTTTTCCGTTGCCAGCCAACTGTCCGGCACCCGAAGTCCGGAAAGAATTTCGGATTTTATGTGTCAGTCCACATGATAGGCATATAGCCCATCTACTAACTATAGTATACACAGATAAAGCAAATTATGCAACGAGTTTATAAAGATTTAATCAGAAATTTTTGGAAAAGAAGGTGAGAACATTGAAGATAAAAAAGGTGGATGATAAGCCTATGGTCATTCACACAAAAGAGAAAGCCAAGATTCATTCTCATGAGCCCAAAGGAGCGAGGATAAAGGGCAGTAACATCTATACAGTAGAACGTGGTCCTAAGATTGCTGGAGCAAAAGCAGCAGAAACAATGGGTAAGAAATCATACAGGAAGAGTACAGTCTATCAAGTAAATGTAAAAGAGAAAGGTCTTTCAAGATTTAAGCGTAATGTAAGGGAAGCCAACACTTCCATCAAGACCAAGAACACCAATCTTCACATTGCAGGAAGAACAGGTGCACTTACAGCCGGGGCAGTAACAGAGCAGATGGAAGGCGGGCAGGAAGTATCGCAGGCAGCATATCTTGCATATGAAGCTAGCCGCCCTGTTACCGGAACTGCTTCTAAGGGTGCAGCACTTTTTAGAAAAAAGGCGGCAGCCAAGGCAAAGAAGCGTATCAAGAAGGTAGAGGCAGGAAAGAAGCTGGCAAAAAAGACAGCAAAGAAAGCTGCCAAAGATACAGCCAAGGCGGTAGCTAAAGAGACGGCAAAAGAAACAGCCAAGACTACTGCCAAGGTTGTAACAAAAACTGCAACAAAGGCAGCTGCTACAGCGGCAGGAACAGCGGTTGCACCGGGAGTTGGCACTGCAATCGGCATGGCTGCCGGATATGCTGCAGGTGTGTCCATAGAGGTCAAGGATGAAAAGATGACCAACCGGAGCAGGAAGATAAAGTTCTTTCTGGATAAGATGAAAGCACAGGAGAATCAGACGGACAGCGTGGCAAAGCTGGTAAAGGATCTGATTGTGCGAAAAGCGATTACCTGGGTAAAGGCAGCGGCACCGATTGTTGGATTGGTGCTTTTGTTACTTGTTCTTGTAGTTGCCATGATTGCGGTTCCGGTTATAGCGGTGATAGCAATCCTTTACAATTCTCCATTTGCTTTATTCCTGCCACCACTTGAATCAGGAGATACCGTGCAGACAGTAACGAGTGCTTATGTACAAGGGATGATTATTGTACAGTTTAAAGTGCTATAAATAAAGCATAAGGAAAGCATAAGTGACGGATGCATGATAAATGAGTTTAATAGAACATTTACGGAGGTGGCAGTTATGCATATATTGGTGTTTATTTTAATATTTGTTGTTGGTTCAATCATTGCCGCTTGTGATGGGGATTATTCATGAATAGCTGCAATCGGTATATTTGTAGGATTTTTTGTATTGCTATTGCAGTATTATGGTTATTTACCCAGCCTGTTTTATTAATAATTGCTATTAGGCTATTATTGAATTCCGATGTGCAAACTTCATTTTCCGATGAGCTTCCAGTTTGTCAGGGTTTGTGATATACTCCTTTATGGATTGAATGATATTTTTGCATATGTCGGTTCGATTCATAAGACATACCTCCTAAGTGTGATTAAGTTTGTCGCTGCAACGACCTCACTTTTGGAGGCTTTTGTCAAGTCTTTTCAGAAAAAAACAGAAATTTTCACAAAAAAATAAAGCCCTATAGCCTTGAAAAATCAAGGCTTTGGGGCTTAAGTTGACAACATTGCCGCCTGATACTGAAATTCACCGTAATAGACCGCATAGGAAACCATATCATCTTTTGTTATTTCAGCGAGCTGTTCATCTATATGAGATGCCAGCTTGCGAAGGTTGCCATTTTCTTTTAAGCGAATGGCATAGGATACACCATTTGTTTCACGCTGATGATATAGTTACGGCTTGGTAAATCCACTGTCTCTCCGGAGAAGCAATGGAATGTTTGGATAACAGGAGCGTAGAATCCAAAGCCAGCAGAATCATTTCTGGTTTCTTTATGGAATACACTACTTTTCGGAATCGTCGCATCAAATCATAAAACTGATTTAACGTAGTATCATCCAAACGGTTGAAAAAACGCGAAAGAGTTGGTTGCGAAGCAAGTGCATTCTTAGCCAGAACTGCTGTCAGGATTGGGTCATTGGTAAGTTCATCAGCACAGTCATCTTCAAAGTATGCTCCGAGAATCTGGTAGATTATCTGTCACAGATTTTCATCATCTTTATGGAAACGAAAAGATGCACTGTCATTGGTTTTGATTTCTTTTTTCAGGATGTTCACAAAACCAAGTTTGCAGGCAAACTCCTTAATCAAAAGAAGACCTGCATCGGAGGATAAATCGCCTCCACCAAAATTTAATTTCAGATATTTGTTGCTTTCTAAGACGGTGTCGTTTAAAATAGTCATTGAGAACTTCTTCTTTGTTTTGATTTGGCTTTGACACCTAAATTTTAACAAACTTGAAGTTCTTTTTCTATGAAAATTTTTTCACCCATTAAGTGAAAGTAAGAAGTATCAAAAAAACAAGTAATTATGCGGCATTGACCGCATTAACCTGAATTATTATGAATAATTCAGGTTAATAGAGAGACTAAAGTGAACAGACAGGAGATGAGAAAATAATTTGTTTTACTTAATGATAATAGATTCACCTGATGAGAAAAGGGTGTTTGTGGTTATTTATGAAAAGTATAGATACTTGATGATGAAAGTAGCACATGATGTACTGAAGGATAATTTTCTGGCAGAGGATGCGGTACATGAAGCATTTATAAAAATTGCTCACAATATGCAGAATATACATGATGTAGAGTCAGTTGAGACAAAACGATATTTAATTATTGTCGCAAAGAATGCCGCCATAGACATATATAGATCAAGGAAGAAGATGAAGGAAAAAATGTTTATCGATGAGTTGGGAGAAGATGCAGGTCCGATAACTTATCTGAAAACAGATATAGACAATGAAATATTAGATATATTGAAAAATTTGCCAGTTAAGTATAGAGATGTTTTTTTATTAAAGTATTCCAATCATATGAGTAATGCAGAGATATCGAAAATATTGAACATATCAGAAGGTACAATTAGACAGCGAATTGCCAGAGGAAAACTGATAATAAAAGAAGAGATAGAAAGATTGGAGGGAAAATAGTATGGGACAAATAGATGTAACAGATGCATGGCTTTATAAGTATATGTCCATCGTAGATGAAGCAATTATAAATGAAATCGAAAAGAATGTAGATTATGATTATGCTTTTTCTGATGAGTTCAATCGAAAAATGGAGAGGACAATCCGTAAAGAAAAATTCATACCATTTTGGAATTCAGTTTCTAAGTTTGGAAAAAGTGTGGCAATTTTTGCTTTAGTAATTGTTACTTCGTTATTTGCAGTTACTATGAGCGTAGAAGCATATCGCATTCAATTTTTTGAAACAGTTAAAACAATTTGGGAAGATTCGTTTTTTTACACTTACTTTACAGAAGAAAAAGACATTGGATTTCAGAAAAGAGAGTTTGAATATTTGCCGGATGGATATTATTTGATAGAAGAAATCAGTGATGGTAACATTAATACAACTATTTATTCTAACGAAAGCGGAGAACAGATTATTATCGATCAACATCTAGTCAGTGATAATAGGCAGATTACCATGGACTTAGAATACAGTGAAGAAAAAGAAGTGGAAGTGAAGGGGTTACCACTCCTAATTTACATATATGAAGATGGATTTGTAAGTGCATATTATGAATACCAAGAATCAGTGTTCATTTTGTCAGCAGATAAGATTTCCGATGATGAAATTATAAAGATTATAGAGGGAATCAACTAAATAAAGTTTGTGTGAGGAGGCCCAAGCAGAGCCTCCTTTTTATAAAAAAGAAAAATAATGTAACAAACAGGTAGGAGAAATTCGTTATTGTTATATGAGAAGGAAAATCACGAAGGAGGTATTGTATGAATTACTTAAAAAGGATTGGAAGGTTAGTTGCAATTTGTATTTGTGCTGTTTGTGTTGGAATCATACCAATTACGGCGCATGCTATGGAGGTCTCTGACAAACAGATACAGCCGAGAATGGATTATATATCCTCATACGGAACAGAATTGACTATATCAGATTCAGGAGAAGCGAGTGTAACAGGTTTTGTCAGGGGAAAAAAAGGGGTAACGAATGCATACGTTAAAGTAACATTGCAGAAAAAGGTGTCTGGATCGTGGGTGTATGTGCAATCATGGGAATCTAGCGGTTCAGGAAGAAATGCAACTATAGCAGAGACTTATTCGGTATCTAGAGGAACATATAGGGTTGTCGCATTAATAAAAGCAGGGACAGAGAGTAAATCTCCGATATCGGCGGAAAGAACATATAAAAGTTAAAGACCTTCTCAAAAAATGAAAAAAGATTTTGGATTGTCTGTGAGTTCGTTACTTTGCAATAAACCCAGATTATTCACGCATTTGGAAAAATAGATGGAGCATTTACTTTGGAAGTACTAAAAGTATCAGCTATCCCAACGGATATCACAGCACTGGGAACAGAAGGCATGAAAAATATCTGGCATAATGCAAAACTAAGAGGACGTGGTTACAGTAGAGCCAATTAAATCGTGAGCTATGCAGAGAAAAGTGTGGGATTAACGGATGGAACGGATGCAGGTCGTGAAGCCGTAAAATGGTATGGAGTCCGGAACGGACTGCATCTGCAAAAGACCAACAAGAACCTGAGATGGTATAGCGTCCACTGAGTAAATCAGTACCACGACAGGTGAATGCAGGTCAGTAACAATCAAACATAAAAACAAGAGCTGTAGCCGGCATCGGTTTTTTCCGTGGGGCATGACCCCGTCTAGGAGCTTGGCTGGCACTCAGTGTATGGTAGATGGGACGAAGGAAGTTGGGACATGATCCCCTTAGACACGGAAGGTTCATCATCATAGTTGAACAGAGGGAAAATAGCCTTTATAAAGCAAACTAAAAGGATGCTTTATTAGCTATACTTATTTATCAGCTATTCGGTACATGACACTACGATATCCATCACTCTCGGCTTTTGTTTGAGGTAAAATAAAAATCGTCAAAGCTAGTAAAATCAATAGATTTAGGATTGACAGAATAGGAGAAATGAATGAAGAAAATAATAAGAATATTATTTGTATGCTTGTTTTTTATTGCATTAATTTTTATAGGCAAGAATGTATTAAAGGATGGCAAAGAACGGGAATATATAAAGTCTGACAAGTATTATGAGGAAAACATAGAAAATATAAATATAAATGAAGTTAACTTCAAATTTCTCCAAGTAAATGAAGTTGCTAATGTCAATGAAGCATTTTATAAGAAATATGATTCTTATAAAGAAGTAGTGGTGGAAGATAACAAGAATTATGATGTTTTTGAAAAATATACGAAGGTAGATGTTGCATTTGACCAAGGATATTCTGGAATGCGATGTTACTTAAATGAAGATGAAAGTTTCGGTGGAGCTTATTTCCGATATACATTTGAATATGAAACAAATGACGAAAATCTTGTGGATTCTTCTATTGAAGTATATATAACGGCTGAACCGTTAGAAAAGTTTGAAGGTTTATTACCAACTATTGAAGAGGCTGATGAAGGGAATGTATATAGTATATATGATAACATTCTCTATTATATGGAAAATGATGATAATATGAGCTTATTTAAAACTAATATATGTACAGTTGTTTTTGATGGTTCTAAGTACAGTTATTTTTGTGGTGTTATAGATGGCGAGAAAGAATCTTATATCAATAAATATTGTAATGTTTTATATAACTTTTTTCAACAAATGTATAAATGATAAAACTATAAAAATTATAGTAATTTATGAAATGAATCTACAAGACATATAGTATTTCATAAATTACTATTTATATAAATGCCCAATAACACAATGGCAGAGTAAAATTTGTGTTTGAAATATAAAATTTTACATTGCCAGCAAACTACAAGGAGGTACTTTTTATGAGAAAAAGAATTATTAGTACTGTAATGGTATATGGATATAGGACTTACAAAAACTCGTCAAACTCTAGTACATATCTATTTTGGGTTATTAAAGATGGCTGGAGTTCCACAACTAGATATCTTGCCATGACAGGAACACCAGAAAGTTATTTGGGATGTATGACAACTATTAAAGCAAAATAAATGGCGTGAGGCAATTAGTGATTTGAAGTGAACAATATTTGGGCAAAATCTGTTAGATAAAAAAATGGTATTTTGGTAGGTAACGTTAGCGAAAAAAGCTGATAGAGAAGGAATAATCAAAGTTCTTTAGGGTTTGCCAATCTATTTTAGGGTTCTTCGATAGGGTCTGGTTTTAGGGTCTTTCGTGAGGGTCTTTTATGAGGGTCTGGCTGGGTAGCCAGACCTTTTATTGTTAGGGCAAGGCCCTGTTGAGCAAAGCTCAACTAATAAACCACTTGCTATGCGAGTGGTTGAAGACGCTTTAGCTTACAGTAAAAAACCTCCAGTGATATAGTAAATGCAGGTTCGCCAACCGCATTTAATCACAGGAGGTATCCATAATGGACAATAATAGTTTATCACATACAAAATGGAACTGTAAGTACCATATTGTATTCGCACCAAAATTTCGTAGAAAATCGCAATAGAATTCTTCACGAAGGAGAGTACCAGAGAGCAGATGGACGTTATCGTTTTAGATATGTGGATATTCATGGAAATGAAGGAAATTTATATAGTTGGCGTTTGGACCATAATGATCCTATACCTAAAGGAAAGAAAATGGAGCTTTCTTTAAGAGAAAAGGAAAAACAGCTGGAACAGGATATGTTTAATGGACTTGTTCCAAGAGGTGGAGGGCTTACAGTTCTTGAATTAGTGGAGAAATATGTGAGCCTTAAAATAGGGGTCAGACAGAGTACTTATGCTGGTTATAAGACGGTAATTAATCTGCTGAAAAAAGATGATTTTGGCAAAAAAAGAATCGACAAAGTGAAATTATCGGATGCGAAAGCATGGTTGATCAAGCTTCAGAGGGTAGATGGAAAAGGTTATAGTTCAATTCATACTATCCGGGGAGTATTAAGACCGGCATTTCAGATGGCAGAAGAAGATGACTTGATTCGCAAAAATCCATTTGGCTTTGAACTAGTCAATGTGATTGTGAATGATAGTGTGAGAAGAGAGGCTGTCACAAGAAAGCAGGAGCGGGAATTTCTAAGATTCATAAAAGAAGATGCGCATTTCTGCAAGTACTATGATGCAATATTTGTCCTCTTTAACACAGGACTTCGTATATCAGAGTTCTGTGGGCTTACAAAATCAGATTTGGATTTTAAAAACAAAAGAATACGGGTAAATCATCAATTACAGAGAACAAGTCAGATGCAGTATATCATTGAAAAGCCTAAGACAGAAAGCGGCGAGAGATATGTTCCAATGTCTGATGAGGTGGTGGCTTGTTTTAAGAGAATACTTAAGGACAGGGTCAATCCCAAAGTTGAACCGATGGTTGATGGAATGACAGGATTTTTATTCCTTGATAAAAATGATATGCCTATGGTGGCATTACATTGGGAAAAGTATTTCCAGCATATTCGGGAAAAGTACAATAGCATATATAAGGTTCAGATGCCGCCAATCACACCGCATGTGTGTCGTCATACGTTTTGTTCTAATATGGCTAAGTCGGGAATGAATCCGAAGATGCTTCAGTATATTATGGGACACTCGGATATCAGTGTTACGATGAATACCTATACTCATGTTAAATTTCAGGATGCACAGGAAGATTTTCAAAAAGCAATCAATTCATAATGACCTGATGAAAATGAGAGAAAAATGGCTGAATGCCAGTATTTATCTTAATCCCCAATTTCTTACCTGTCGATTCCCAATGGCAGATTTGCCTTTGGTACAGACTTGAAATTTACCAAAGTTTTTACCAAAATTGATGACAAAAATATGCAAAGATATGCCCAAATATGCCAGAATAAGTGAAAAATGAAGAAAGGTAAAAAGGCTTGAAAAGCCCGAAAATACTGGAAATATGAGAAAAATCAAGATTTTATTTGTTTGCCATGGCAGTATTTTCCGAAAACTCTGAAAACCTTGAATTTATCGTATGTTTTGGACTCTGAGGGAGCAATTTACTAAGAACAGATAATTAGTAAGAAATCCCTAGCACGAATTTAGAAATGAATATGAAACTTAGGACTTTATTAGTTGTGAAAACAATTAGTAAAGTCCTTTTTATTTATCTAAAGGAGGATCAGAACATGAACAACACAGCGTTAGGAGCAGAAAACAAAAAGGAACAGACAATCAATTTTA
>OATU01000436.1_pt1 | contig 36890 bp, 55 predicted proteins | sample 1516711 | NCBI WGS metagenome assembly OATU01 (sample SAMEA2579971, study PRJEB22360) | human gut metagenome | biome: human gut; feature: human-associated habitat; material: faeces | place: Denmark | collected 2008/2010 | reverse complement strand
GTCTGTGACCGGGCCGGTGCGTGGACTATGGCGGCCAGCCATTACATTCTGGTGGAGTTTTTACCGTCCGTTCGTTATGAAGAGCTGTACAAGGGACTGCGAAGGCTGGCATCCGGTGGTTATACGCCGATCCTGGCTCATATGGAGCGTTACCGCTGCCTGTTTAAGCAGACGGACCGGCTCGATGAATTAAGGGATCTGGGCATTTGCCTTCAGGTAAATGGAGCCAGCCTGTTTGGCGGAGTGTTTGATTCTGCCAGCGCGGTGGTTCGAAAGCTCTGCAAGTCGGGGCGGATCCATTTTCTGGGAACAGATTCCCACGGCACTCATTATCGAAAACCGCAGATAAAAAAGGCGGCGGCGTGGATTCATGACAACTGTCCGGCGCCTGTTGCTGAAGGGATTTTATGCGGGAATCCGATGGCGGTACTGGAGGATAAATTATTTTGATTTAGGAGAAAATTATGGGAACCAATCAGGATGACGAGATTGAAATTGATTTGAAGGAACTATTTTACGTAATCAAACGGAAACTGTGGATTATCCTTCTGACCGGCATTGTGGGTGCCGTCGGTTTCGGACTTTTTACCGCGATGGTAATGAAGCCCGTCTATACGTCCTCTACGATGCTCTATATCGTGAATAAGACGACTACGCTGACCTCCCTCACGGATTTACAGCTGGGAACCCAGCTGACTAAGGATTACAAGGTCCTGGTGACCAGCCGGCCCGTTACGGGGCAGGTTATTACCAACCTGGACTTAAATTTAAGCCATGAGCAGTTAGTGAAAAAAATTAAGGTGGACAACCCTACCGATACCCGTATCCTCACCATCTCGGTGGAGGACACAGATCCCTACATGGCCAAATCCATTGCCGATGAGTTTGCATCGGTAGCATCTGCCCGTATGGCTGAAATTATGGATTCTGCGCCGCCGAACATTGTAGAGGAGGCGTATCTGCCAACACAGAAGACAAAACCAAGCATTACGAAGAATACCATGATCGGCGGTCTGGCAGGCGTGTTCCTGGCAGGAGCGATTATACTCGTGCTGTTTGTGATGAACGATGCGATTAAGACGCCTGAGGATGTAGAGAAGTACTTGGGACTCAATACACTGGCTACGATCCCGGTATTTGAGGGTGAGACAGGCGCGAAAAAGAAGAAATCCAAACGGAAGAAGAGCGGGAGGTAAGCAGGATGCAGAAGGTTTTATTGCGTAAACACGATAAGCTGGATTTCAGGGCAAACGAGGCGTTTAAAACGCTGCGTACTAACATCCTGTTCTCCGGTCATGACACTAGAGTTATCACATTGACCAGCTCGACACCCAACGAAGGAAAATCATCTCTTTCGTTCCAGCTGGCGGTTTCTTTCGCGGAAGCGGACAACCGCGTCCTGTTTATCGACGCTGACATTCGTAAATCCGTGCTTGTGGGCCGTTATAAGGCGGAGGGCAATAAGTTCGGCCTCACCCATTATTTATCCGGACAGAAGACCATTGACGATGTAATCTGCAACACGGATATTAACAACATGGATATGATCTTTGCCGGTCCGGTTTCTCCGAATCCGACAGAGCTTTTAAGCGGCGATTTATTTGCAGATCTGATCGGGATGGCGCGGGAGGAGTACGACTACGTAATCATCGATGCTCCGCCGCTGGGCAGCGTTATTGACGCGGCTCTGATCGCCAGACACGTGGATGGTACCATTATCGTCGTTGAGAGCGGCGCAATCAGCTATAAGATGGTTCAGCACGTAAAGGAACAGCTGGAAAAGGGCGAATGCCGCATTCTCGGTGTTGTCTTAAACAAGGTGGATTTAGACCGCGATTCCTACTACGGAAACTACTACGGTAAGTATTATGGCAAGTACTATGGGAATTACGGAGAGGAAACGAAAAAGTAGGACAGTACATAACCTGAATATATTCTTAAAAATACCCGCAGACAACAGAAACTGCGGGTATTTTTTCGTTTATCCCCCCGAAAACGTAGCTTTTCTGCCGCTTTTTCGATATAATAATAAGAAAGAGTTGACTTTACCACAGAAAAGCAGTAAAAGTAAGTGGAATAAAATTAAAAACATAGTAAGGATGGAATAAGCGATGTATCAGATTGATTTTCATAAACCGGAGAATATACATTTTATAGGGATTGGCGGCATCAGCATGAGCGGTCTGGCCGAAATACTGATTGATGAGGGATTTACTGTTTCGGGGTCCGACTCTCATGAATCGGAGCTTACGGATCATTTAGCCGCAAAGGGCGCCAGAATTGCCTGTGGACAGAGTGCGGATAATATTGTTGACGGGATCGACGTAGTTGTCTACACGGCGGCCGTTCATCCAGACAATCCGGAATTTGCCGCAGCCAGGGATAAAGGACTTCCCATGCTGAGCCGCGCGGAGCTGCTGGGTCAGATGATGAAAAATTACGAGAATGCGGTTGCTGTTTCCGGAACTCACGGGAAGACTACGACCACATCCATGATCACAGAGATTCTTCTGGCTGCTGATGCGGATCCCACGATCTCCGTAGGCGGTATCTTAAATTCCATCGGAGGCAACATCCGGGTGGGAGGACCGGAGCTTTTTGTGACGGAGGCCTGTGAATATACCAACAGCTTCCTGTCCTTTTTCCCGACCATCGAGGTGATTTTAAACGTGGAGGCAGACCATCTCGATTTCTTCAAGGATTTGGACGATATTCGCCATTCCTTCCGCCTGTTTGCCGAGAAGCTGCCGGATGACGGCATTCTGGTCATCAACAGCGATATAACGGATTATAGAAAGATTACGGAGGGGTTGTCCTGCCGTGTCATTACATTTGGAAAAGAAGAGGGCAGTAAGTACCGTGCAGAGCATATTCGTTTCGACGAACTGGCGAGGCCGGTCTTTGACCTGAGTGTGGACGGGGAAATTGTGGATACCGTGGCTTTGGGTGTTCCCGGTGAGCACAATGTGTATAACTCCCTGGCCGCCGTGGCTGTGTGTACGGAGCTGGGGATATCTCAGGAGATGATCAGGAAGGGACTGTGGAATTTCACAGGCACAAACCGTCGTTTTGAGAAGAAGGGAGAGCTGGGAGGAGTCACCATTATCGATGATTACGCCCATCATCCGCAGGAAATCAGCGCATCCCTGGCGACTGCACTTAATTATCCGCACCAGAAGCTGTGGGTCGTATTCCAGCCCCACACCTACACGCGTACCAGGGCGTTTCTTGACGAATTTGCAGAGGCCCTGTCCATGGCTGACGAAGTAATCCTCGCAGACATCTACGCAGCCCGCGAAACCGACAATTTAGGCATCAGTTCCAAAGATATTGTCGACAGAATCGAGGCAAAAGGGGTAAAAGCCCATTATATTCCATCCTTTGACGAAATAGAAACATTTATTTTGGAAAACTGTATACACGGTGATTTGTTGATAACTATGGGGGCTGGAGACATTGTAAAAGTGGGAGAAAAGCTGTTAGGGAAGTAGTTATCCACATTATCCACATAGTTTTCAACATTTTATGTAAAGAAGCTATGTGGATTTTTTAATTAACATAAATTATTGACTCACAATTTTAGAAAGAACGAATTTATCAGGGATTCGACACAAATCCCCATAATTTTTAAGATTATGTATACTTGCTTTCCACATTATCCACATTATCCACAATTACTTTGGTGGATAACTCCCCCTATTTCTTTTTAAAGTGACTTATGGTATACTATGAGCACTTAGTGAGGTAGTCCACGAACTTAGTGCGAGTCATACCTGACCACTTAGTGAGGTATCCCGCGAGCTTAGTGGGAATGGTATACTATGAGCACTTGATGAGACAGTTCAAAAGCGCAGTGCAGGACGAAAAGTGAGGTTATGGCGGTGGATTTTAAAAGCAGTTTTAGAGTGAATGCGACGTTGGTTCCCAACGAGTTTATTGATACATATATGGCTTCGGCCAATGGAGAGTATATCAAGGAGTACCTTTTCCTGCTCCGCCATGAGGGCGAAGCGGTGACGGTCTCTATGATTGCGGATGCGGTCAACCACACGGAATCGGATGTGGCACGTGCGCTTGCTTACTGGAAAAAGGCAGGGGTCCTGGAGGAATCTGTGGATAAAGCTTCTGCCGATGGCCTGTCTGTGGATAAGTGTCCGGCTGCTGGCGAGATGGCCTGTGCCGGGGGCGTGATTGTGGAAAATGGGGCGTCTGCCTTAAACGGAGTGTTTACGGAGGCGTATGCAGGCGTGAATTCTTCTTACGGGTATGTGGACGGCCCGGTAAAAGGGAATGCAGCCGGCACCGTTACGTGTGTGGAAGCGGATACGCCGGAGAAGGGACCGATGGCTCCAAAGGCACCGGAACCGGCTCCGGCCAGGAAGGCGCAGCCGCGGCCTGTCTATTCTCCGGAACAGATCAGCGGCCTGGCGGGAGATGAGGATTTTTCCCAGCTTCTCTATATCGCCCAGAAATATATGAACAAAGTCTTTACCCAGCGGGAGTGTGAGGTGTTTGCCTATCTCTATGACGGTCTGCACATGACTGCCGAGCTCCTGGAATACGTGGTGGAGTACTGCGTACAGGGCGGGCACACCAGTATCCGCTATATCGAGACGGTGGCGATCAACTGGCACGAGTCCGGGCTTAAGACCGTGGAGGACGCCAAGGCGTACGCGTCGTCATTTACCAGGGACTCCTTCGCGGTGATGAAGGCGTTCGGTCTGAACGACAGAAAGCCGGGCGATTCAGAGCGTGAGATGATTGACCGCTGGTTCAAGACCTACGGATTTACCAGGGAACTCGTTCTGGAGGCCTGTAACCGCACTCTGGCGGCCACACACTCGCCCAGCTTCAAATATGCGGACAAGATCCTTTCGGGCTGGAAAAAGGCCGGTGTGCGCTCTCTGGAGGATATCCGGCGGCTGGATGAACAGCATGCGGAGCGCGCGAAGGGAAAGGGAGGCGGTAACGGAAGCGGCTCCCAGGATTACAGGGGAGGCGGCAATGGCCGCGGAAGAAGCACCAATCAGTTTCAGAACTTTCCCCAGAGAGAGATCGACTACGATGCGCTGGTGCTGCAGCAGTTAACAGAAAAGTAAGGAGGGAGCCATGTCGCTCAGCAATTCTCAGTTTGATGCCATCATGCGTACCTATCAGCAGCAGCAGCTGCAGAACCGCCATGAACAGGAATTCAGAATAGCAGAAGTATATAATAAGATACCAGCCATAAAAGAACTGGATGACTCCATAAGCTCCTGCGCGGTAAAGAGCGCCAGGAGGCTGCTGGACGGCGACCAGGGGGCATTAAAGGAACTGAGGGCGGAAATAGCGGATTTGAGGGAGCAGAAGGGTGTTCTGCTTCGTGCCTACGGATTTCCGCCTGACTATATGGAGATGCATTACAAGTGCACGGACTGTATGGATACAGGCTACTCGGAGGGCAGGAAATGCCACTGCTTCCGGCAGGCCGAGATGAAATACTTATACGCCCAGTCCAACATTGAAGAGATTGTAACGCTTGAGAATTTTTCTACCTTTTCTTTTGAATATTTTGATGATTCGTCGGTGCTTCCCGTCCTGGGAAGAACGGTGAGACAGTATATGAAGCAGGTGGTGGATACATGCCACCAGTTTGTGGACAGTTTCACGACAGAGCATGGGAATATGTTATTTACTGGTCCTACGGGGGTTGGAAAGACATTTTTGACCAACTGCATCGCCAGAGAACTGATCGACCGGTATTACTCGGTCATCTATTTGTCGGCCAATGACCTGTTCGAGGTATTTTCGAAGAACCGCTTTGAGTATCAGGCGGAGGAAGAGATGAAGGGCATGTACCAGTACATTCTGGACTGCGATCTGCTCATCATCGATGACCTGGGGACGGAGCTGAACAACAGCTTTACCTCGTCGCAGCTGTTTTACTGCATCAATGAGCGGCTGAATTCATCGAAGTCTACGATTATTTCCACGAATCATCCGCTGAATGAGCTGAGGGACCGCTACACGGAGCGTGTGACCTCCCGCCTGATCAGCAAATATACCATTATTCCGCTCTACGGCGACGATATTCGCCTGCGAAAGAAAGCAAAACGCGCTGATTAACTTAAAGGAAGCCGATTTTCCCATATTCTATAAGGAATTTCGGCTTCGTATTTTCACAATGATACTATTATGATACTAATTCTTGTAATTTATCGGCCACCTCTGTATGACGGTTTGGGTAAAGATGGCCGTATACATTGTTTACCATGTCCACGGTATCTCCGATCCGTTCCGCAATCAGATGTGGAGAAAAGCCCAGGTCAATCAGCATGGAAACATGGCTGTGACGAATATCGTGGATCCTTATGGTCTTTACTCCGGAAGTTTTACAGCTTTTTATAAGGCGGCGGCGGAGCCAGTCAGGCAGAACCGGGAACAGGCGGGTGTCTGGATCGAGATCGTAAAAACGTTGTATATATTCCTGCAAATGTTCACATAGGAATTTTGGAATGGTAATGGTGCGGTAGCTGTTTGGGGTTTTAGGAGAGGTTATTTGTTCTCCTTTGTTTTTTGGGGAGTAGGTTTTCGTAACGCTGATTATATTATTCTCAAAATCAATATCGTTTTTACTTAAGGCCAACAGTTCACCAACCCGCATGCCAGTGTAAAAAAGAACTTCAAAAGCCATATGGGCAATTGGATCAGTGACGGCAGCATGGAAGGCGGTAAACTCTTCTTTTGTCCAAAACAGTATTTTCTTTTTCTCGGGAGAAAAGCTTAATCCTTTTTGTGGGTTGAATGGAAGTTTATAGTATTTGACTGCAAAATTCATTACAGCGCTGAACGTTTTCTCGATATTAACGATGTGTGTTTTGGAAAGCTTTTTACCGTCTCTTTCCTTGAGCAGTTCGGATTGCCATTTTCTTACCTCTGCTGAGGATATTTCATTAATAGGTTTATCTTTAAAGGCTGGGAGAAGCCATGCTTTTATCAGCGCGTTTTTAACATATATTGTGGACTCTTTATTTCTGGGAGCGATGTCTTCCAGATAGAGGTCGACAAGCGCCTGAAACGTCATGTCGGGGCTTCCCTGTTGCTTCTGGAGGAAATCCCGCTCCCATGTTTTTGCGTCTTTACTACGAGGGAAACCACGTTTTAGTTTCTGTCGCCGCTGGCCGGTCCAGTCTACGTAGTAGAATTTGCAATAGTACGTTTTCTTTGATTCATCATAATATGTAGGCATAATATCATTCCTTTCTGAATGGTGGGGAGGGTAACAACTTATTTCTAAGTATAAAAAATACGCCATACCTTTGACAGGCGGGCGCAGGAATGATACAATATATGTGTTCAGGATATATGTATCGGGCCCGTCCCGGTATGATTTATTCAAAAGCCGTTCTGGTTCCCGCCAGAGCGGTTTTTCATTTCTATATAACTATAAATATCAAATCTTTCATTTCTGTTGATCTCATTCAGCGATTTAATGTATATTCCCAGCCGTTCTTGTTGCCTTTTAGAGAGGATATGTAAATCATTAACATCTGATCCGGCATAGTATTGCAGGATCTCATACTTCAGGCTCTCGATCCGGTACTTAATAACAGCCGGGGGGACATGGCACAGATCCGCAGCGTACCGCTTGAACTCTTCTATATCTTTGTGCTTTGGAGTATTCCCTATACACTCTTTCAGATGAGGAATGAAAAATCTATATGGAACGAAAAATTCAGCGGAGCCCTCGTTCGCCTGCCACTCCAGAAACGGATCTTGTTTAGGTGCCACGCCCGTGTCAAAGCAATTAAAAACCTTCTGGTCTAACTTCCTATGTATAGCCAGATGAACCAGTTCATGACCACAATCATAGTTTTGCTCTGTTTCTGACCGCTTGCTATTCAGCAGAATAATATCCGGTTCAGGCTTTTCTCCCGGATAACTCATTCCCCGGAGCCCCTTGGTTTTAAATGGAACTCTTTCTAGTTTTATTCCATAAGCCCAATTGTCTATGATATTAATTCCATATTGGTATGGGGCAAATCCTAAAAAACGTTTCATGCGCAGGACATTTCTGTATAACTCTTCTTTTTCCGATGTCAATCATTAATCACCTCTTAATCTCTTTATTGTTTCCAATGCAAGCTTGATATCATCTGGGTCGATGCCACTGTCCTGGGCTTCTTTGGCATAAGATAAGTATATTCCCTTTAGATCACTAAATGGGTTCTTTTTTTCCTCTGGTTCTTCTTTCCCTGTCATTAAGTAATCAAGTGATACGCCGAAGTAATCGGCGACTTTTTTTCCTATTTCTGGACTGATTAAATTTTTTTTGTTTTTCCATGTACTTATTGTAGATTGTGATATACCCGTCTCTTTACAAAACTTGTACGCTGAAATGTTATACTTCTGTAAAAGTTGCTCAAATACTTCATACATTTTTATTCACCTTTCACAAAAAAGCAGTACTTCGTAGAAACGTTATAAAAACACTTGACTACTTCGACCGAAGATGCTATAGTATAACCATGCTTCGGAAGAACGAACCAAATGAAGTAAAACGTTCGTATAAAAGCTGCTTTGTTAAATTGATATACTTCGTTCGACAAATAAAGTATATCATATTTCCGAAGTAATTACAATACTAAAAGGGAAGGTGGTGTATTTTTTTGTACGAAAAATTTGAGAGATTGCTTAAAGAAAGAAATCTCACGCCATATCGGGTATCTCTCGATACCGGAATTGCTCAGTCTACTTTATCGGACTGGAAATCTGGACGAAGCAAACCGAAGGTTGATAAGCTTAAAATCCTTGCTGATTACTTTGGTGTTCCGATCGAGTATTTTCTTGAATAAGAATCGAACATACATTCGATCTGTCGCCCTAATTATACCTCGGATATGCGGAGGTGTCAATGGGGAGAACTGGAAATGTACGTTGAAAATTAAAGGAGGTGAAAGAGGTGGAAGAAAAGATATTAAAATTGTGCAGGGTTATATTTTGGCCAACCTTTATATTGTGGTGCCTTGCGTGGCTGGCCAAAATAATCATGATCGTATTAAATATTACATAAGACGCTCAGCAATTTCCTGAATGGGGTAAGATATGGCTTTGTAATTCTTATCGTCTTAACGAGGTTTAACAAGCTTTCCGTAATTGCACACATTTATTTCAAACCGATCTTTATAGGTCCTTCGTGCGGACTTATATGTGATAGTAAAAATCGCGGCATCGCCAGAATACTCGTACAGTTTGAATGGGGCCAGATATTTCTGATTTGGAACGACAGTGCTCCCGATAAGCCCATCAAAAATTGCCGGAAGGTCTGAAAGGGATGTGGGATGTTTCTTTATTGATTCACTGTAAGTTAGAGATGTAATAGTGGCAGAAGAAGCACCAAAATTTTTAACTATAAAGTATCCGTTTGGATTCCCCATTTGGCTATAGTCAAAGTAAATGTTTATGTAAGGTCTTGTGGAGCTTTCTATCATCTTACTGTTCTGGCGTAAGGTAACAACTACAGTTACTACGGAAACAGCAGCTAAGATAAAAGAAAGTATACACAAAGCGAGATTCACTTTAGTTGAAATGTCCATGAAATGTTCTCCTTTCTTCGGTACTCAGCCCTGCACGGCCTGTAAGTACATTATAGAAGAATATGGAAAAATTTACAAGAAAGGAATGGTCTAATGAACGATTTAAGAAAAACGACGCTAACCACTTTAGAAGTGGCGGAGATGATGGAAACGGAGCATTCAAGAGTTATTAGAAAGTTAGAGGGAAGTAAAGACCGTAAAGGATTTATTCAGATTTTAGCTGAGGCCCAAATGGGAGTGAGTGATTATTTTATTCCATCTACATATAAGGATGCCAGTGGGAAAGAAAACAAGTGTTATGAAGTCACTCGATTGGGGTGCGACTTCTTGGCGAATAAATCAACTGGAGAAAAGGGAGTGTTGTTCACAGCACGGTATGTAAAGCGTTTTAATGAGATGGAAGAAGGAAAGCTTCCCTGCCCACTCAACCCAATAATTGCATCCAGTGTCGCAGAGCTGGGCCGCGTGACCGAGCGCGTCATGGCAAAGCAGGGATCGGCTCCATATAAGATCGCAGAAGCTTTTAAGATGGAGTGTGAACAGTTTGGTATTCAGCTTCCAGACGACTTTGTGAAGGTTCCGGACGAAGTGCAGATTTATGATCAGATGCATATGTCTGGTTTCCTTAAGGAGGTGAGCAATCATGAGCGTAATGATAAATGCCGCTGAAGTGGCTGAGATCATGGATTGCTCAGAGAGCATGGGATACAACATCATCAAGACACTTAATGATGAACTGGAAGCCAAAGGCTTTATTACTAGGCGCGGTAGAGTTTCAAGAAAGTATTTTTGTGAACGCACTGGTTTGATGCTTGAAAGCGAGGGGATACAGAATGCAGAAGTACATTGACAACCTCGACGACTTCGAGGACGACAGCCGGCCGCCGATTGTGGATATGGTCGAGTGGCTGGTACCACGGATTATTGCGGTGGGAGGCATTGTGTTGACATTGATATTGTGTGCGTCGCTGGAGGCGCTGTGAGAGGAGGTGAAGGTGATGAAACGGGGTAATATAGATTCGGCAATTGAATACTTAAAACGTGATCCATGTATGGATAATACACGCTCGGCAGTGAATTTTATGCTTGGCTGGTTTGGAAACGAAGCAGAGAATTGCGAGCGGTCGTACGTATCAGTCGATCTGAAAAAGCTGTTCCAGGCAATCGTGGATATTGAGAAAGAAGAAAAAGAAACCCAGACGGGTGGAGCCGTCCGGGAATCAAGGTAATTAGAAAATACTTTAACACCCTCATTATAGCAGAGGGAGAAACGGAGTGCAAGATGGAAATGAATACACAGCGCATGGACGCATTTATGAAAGATGTAACAGACTGCAGGAAGGCGATTGATCTCTGCTGTGAAGCAATTAAGAAGCTGAAAGGGAAGCCTATGCGCCTGTTGATTTCAGACGGCCGGGATAAAGACATCATACTTAACAGTGATGAAATTGGGTTAAGTAAAGAGAGTCAGGCCGCTATCATAATGGTAGCTAAGGGAGCCTTAGAGGCCAGGGAGATCGAGCTCTGCCGCCAGATGGATGGGCTTATGGGGAATTATGGCCACGATATTGATTTTGAGCCCGTGCTGCCGGCATTGACACCCAAGCGTCTACGCCGCCATAGTTCCGGCCCGATTAATCCGGACGATGTGGATTTTTAAGGAGGACAAGAGATGAGATTATATGAATTAACAGAGCAGTATCAGGTTTTAGAGGACATGATGTACGATCCAGACGTAGACAGTCTGACCATTGAAGATACCATGGAGGCCATATTTGGTGAGATTGAGGACAAGGCGGAATCTTATGCAATCATCATTACTGACATGAAAGCCGATATTGAGGCATTGAAAGCGGAAGAATCCCGCCTGAATGCCCGGAGGACAAGCTTGGAGAACCGCCAGAAAGCGCTGAAGACGACTCTTATGGAGAACATGAAGGCTATCGGGAAGAGTAAGATTAAGACAACCCTCTTTACGATCAGTGTAGCGAAGAATGGCGGGCAGGAACCGCTTGTTATTGATGGGGCCATTGACGATATCCCGGGCCGCTTCCTGATTCCGCAGCCACCGAAGGTAAATGGAGATGCTGTCCGCGCCTTATTATCCGAGCGCCAGGTAGACTGGGCGCATCTGGAACCGCGTGGGGAGCATCTGGGGATCCGCTGATGGGCGGCGGGGATATGACTCCGTTCCGTATGCAGGTATTGATGGATGTTGCAGCCCGGGTTGTAAAACTCATGGTTACAGGCGTGTGGCATCTGTCCTTTGAAGAGATGGACATGGTTCTTGCACTGGTGCAGCACGGAATAGACGAGAGCAGAGAGAGAAACGGGAAAGGGGATTGTGAAGATGTTTTTAAAAACAGGAGAACTGAAAAAGATCATGAAGGCCAGCCTGAAGAAACATGGCCTGATCGTAGGGAACGTGAATGACCATTATCTGGTGTATTCCGATAACTGGGGACTTTATATTGAAATACCTTACGCATCAAATAAATTTAAGGCGGCGATCATGGAGCTGATCGGAGACCTGCCAGAAGCATATGAATGTTACTTATACAAAACGACTCCGGACGGGGAAGCCGAACCGGAAACAGTGCCGGATTATCCGGATCCTTATGAGCAGTGGAAAGCCGCGAAGGATTTTGCGGCAATAGCGCCGGTAATGCTGTTTGCCTGGCCCCATGAGTACATCGTATGCCAGAAGCATAGTGACTTGAAATTTGTAGTTGCGGACAGGTCCCTGTCGGACCGGGTAATATCGCGGAGTGAACTGGATACGACTGTGGAGGCGATGCCGGCCAGGCCGAGTTTCCTTTCTGGTGTGCTTTACTGGAAGAATGAAACGACAATCTACTGGGTGCATACGGAATCACCAGGGAATAAGGCACTGGAAGTGTTGTTTCCACGTCTGAACGGTATCAGCTTTTTTGAGGATGACTGGATTGCGGATAATGTGGGGCAGGAAGATGAGGAACCAGCAGACGGGAGAGAGGAAGCTGCGGAAGATCCGCTGCCTTATTAAGGAGGAGATCATGGGATTACCAGTATTGATTTATGGAAAATCAGGGAGCGGGAAAAGCCGGAGTCTGAAATTCTTTGATGAAGATGAGATTGTACTGCTGAATACAGAGAAAAAGGAGTTGCCATTTCGCAAACGTTTTAAGAAAACTGGAAGCAGTGATGACATCGGAAAGATCATCACGACAATCAACCAAAACCCTGAAAAGGTGTTTGTGATTGACGATGCCGGATATATTATGACACATCTTTTTATGGCCAACCATCGGAATAAAAAAGGGAATGCTTCATTTGAAATGTATGATGATATTGCGGACGCTATGTATGGCCTGGTAAAAATGGTCAAGAACGAGGTGAAGGATCCGGAAAAAATTGTGTATATCATTTTCCATGAGGACACGGATGATTTTGGAGTTTCGCGTCTCAGAACGATCGGAAAACAGCTGGATCGAAAAGTGTGCCTGGAAGGGATGGTCACGATATGCATTCGGTGTATGAGCGAAAACGGGAATCATTTCTTTCGGACAGTTACTGACGGATCGGATATTACCAAAACCCCGGAAGAGATGTTCGATGAACCGGAGATAGAAAATAATTTGAAACTTGTTGATGATACCATTCGTGATTTCTACGGATGGAAGAAATATAAGAGCATGGAGGAAAAGAAGAATGATTAAGAAACCACAGGGATACGATGAGGCGGCAGCTTATACGGGCGAATTTCAGGCTCTTCCAAAAGGAAAATATGTATGCAAGATTCGCCAGGTTTCCGAAGTGACGGATACGGATAAGAACGGACATGAGTGGAGAAAGTTTGTAATTCTGTACGATATTGCAGAAGGAGAGTATGCAGACTTTTATGATAAGCAGTTTAAAGCAGAAAAAGAAACGAATCCAAAAGCCAAATGGAGAGGCGTCTTTAAACAGAACATGGATGATAAGGGGACGCCATGGCTTAAGGGTGTTGTTACTGCCATTGAAAGATCCAACAATTTCACTTTCCAGTGGGATAAGGAAGGCAATGAGAAAACGCTTGTCAATAAAAAATTCGGTGGTATTTTCCGCCGCCGTCAGTACGAAAAGGATAATGGAGAGCGCGCGATGACAACGGAACTGTGGCGGATCCGCAGTGTGGCCGGCCTGGCAGAAGCGGAAGTGCCGGAAGATGAGCTGTTGCCAGTGACAGGAGCCGGAGGCGGCAGACCAAATCCGGCAGATGCCGCGGCGCCCCCTTCTTTTATGGACAGTGACGGTTTTGTGAATATCCCGGAAGGATCCGGAGATGAAGGGATCCCTTTCATGTAAGGCCAGAAGTTCCGTTATTAATCCCAGGGTATCGTTCAGGACTCATCCGGAGAGGGTTTCCGGATCCGGATGAGTTTGATATGCGTCTGATTGATAATTCCGACATAGGAAGCCTGCAGGGCGGAATCCATTGTGCTGATGATATAGGACAGAACGGCTGGATGTTTGCAATGGAGGGACTTCTCGGTCATACGAGGTTTGAAGATTAATGATAATGAAAGGTTATAATCCGGATCTGTTCCGGAAGGTAAAGGAAGCGGTCTCCATGCAGCAAGTGGCGGAGTATTATGGCCTGCAGCTTAATCGGAAGGGGCTGTGTCAGTGCCCCTTCCATCAGGATAAGAATCCGAGCCTTAAAATATATCCGGACGGAAAGGGATTTTACTGCTTTACGTGTGGAACTGGTGGTGACCAAATCAAGTTTGTAGCGTTGTACCATGATACGAGTAACTATGAAGCCGCAAAAGAACTGGCTGCCGCTTTTGATATTCCCCTGGCTGAGCCGATGACATACAGGGAGAAGCGGGAAGCGGAGCTGGTGCGCCGGCACAGAGTGGCGGTTGCTGCATTTAAAAAGCGGTCAACATTATACGTCAAAATGTACTGGATCCTGCTGTGTGAGGCAATCCATGAGCGAAATGAGCATTTTACGGAAGCGCTGCAGAACATCACGTATATTGAATATTTGTTAGAAAATATAGAAGAATGTCCGGAAGAGGTCTACGAAGACAAGAAGGCGGTGAGAAGGATTGGGGACATCGAAAGACGAATTACTGACTGGTATATCCGTATTGAAGCCGACGGAACCATTTCCAGATGAAATTTTTTATGAAATTTTTGAGATAGAGGACAATATCGAGCGGACCCAGTATATTGAATCCCTTCGCAATACCGCGCGGCAGCTTAAACGGGTAACGGAGTTTAACAACCTGTACAAGTCATTCGTGCTTGATTATGCGCAGCGTCAGAAGCAGACCGGGAATAAAACAAAATTTACTGACCAGCCGCTGGAGTTAGTATGCGGCGAGTGGACTGCAAATGATTTCGGAGTGAGGACGATCCGATATGACAAGAATGCCATGCCGGTACCGTACCAGGCGTGCAGTCATCCGGTTCTGCCGGTGGAGATCTTAAAGAATGTAGATACGGCAGAGGAGCGGATCACGCTGGCGTATTTTAAATCGGCCGCCTGGCAGACCATTACGGTAGACCGGAGCGTTTGTGCAAATACCAATAAGATTGTAGATGCACTGAGCCAGTTTGGTATTGAGGTTACATCGGACAATGCCAAAAATATGGTCCGTTACATATCGGACTGTGTAGGGCTTAATCCGGCTACGCTAAATCCAAAAAAATCAATCAACCGTTTGGGCTGGGCTGGTGGTGAATTCATGCCGTATGCGTCAGACATCGTTTATGATGGTGAGAATGATTACAGCTCCCTGTTTCGAAACGTGCATGAAGCAGGAGATTATGAGGCATGGAAGAGATATTGCAGCGGTCTGCGGAAAAACAAAATTGTCCGTATGGCCTTTGGAGCAAGTCTGGGAAGCGTACTGATTGAACCGTTGAATATACTCTCTTTTATTCTCCATCTATGGGGAGGGGAATCAGGAACCGGGAAAACTGTGGCGATTATGGCCGGAATGTCGATTTGGGGTAATCCCAAAATAGGAGCGCTGGTAAAAACACTGGACGGAACCAAAGTCGGAATCATACGCAATGCTGCTTTTTTGTATTCCCTGCCATTTGCAGGAGATGAACTTCAGACCCTGCAGAAGGAATATAAGGGAAATTTTGACCAGCTCATATACCGCATAACAGAAGGAATTGACCGTATGCGCGGGAAAGCAGCCGGAGGCGTGGAAGAGACAAAGACGTGGCGTAACAGCTTTCTGTTCAGCGGTGAGGAGCCTGTCACAAAGTCAAACAGCCGGGCCGGATCGAAAAACCGTGTCATCGAGATTGAGGTAGAGAATAAAATCATAGAGAACGGAAACCAGGCAGTTACATTTCTGACATCGAATTTCGGACATGCAGGAAAGCGATTGATTGACTATCTGCTGAGTGCGGACATGCAGAAGCTAAAAGAAGAATATGAACAGTACTTTGCAGCCATGTGTCAGACGGATACGACAGAAAAACAAGCGATGGCAATGGCGTGCATATTGGTAGCGGACAGAATTCTCGTGGAGCAGATATTTACGGACGAAACTCCTTTTGCGGTAGAAGATGTGCAAGAATATCTAAAAAGTGTTTTTGAAGTAGACGTTGCGGAACGAGCTTATCAGACGGTCCTGAACTGGATTGCCAGAAACCCAGTGAGATTTCTTGACCCCAAAGCAGAAAACGCATTGAATAAAGGAGAGGTTTGGGGAAAAATACTCACGGATGAGACACATCCGGAAAGGCCGCCTGTGGCTATTGTGAACAAAGATGTGCTTTGCGGCTTTCTGGAGCAGGAAGGATATGATTATACTGCTCTCTGTAAAAGGTGGGCGTCAAAGGAACGGATTAAGAGAAATTCTCAGGGAAAGTACATCCACAACACGAAGGTGTATGGCGTCAAAGCAAATTATATAAAGATAAATATGGCTCAGGATGGAGATGCTGACGGGTTCATGAATGTTGATGAAGAAGAGGACGATGGACAAATGAGCCTTCCATTTGAATAAAAAGTCTAACCTTACAAAAAAAGGTTAGACCCAAGGTTAGACCCTGAAACCCGCATAGAATAAGGCTTTTTTATATATAGTCTAACCGTCTACCCAGTCTAACCTAAAAGTATATACACTACGCGTAGGAAAAAAACATTGTTAAGAATTCTACTATATAAATATTGCATTAAAAAGTATGTATATGCTGTGGAATTTTAGGGTAGATAGTTAGACCCCTATGATTTTACAAGGGTTTCGGGCATTTTTGAGGTTAGATTCAGGGAAGACATTTTTAAAAAAAGGTTAGACCAGAAGAGAAAGGGCGATAATTTTGATCAAAAAGTTGGAAATACTGGGCTTCCTCCTGGAAGATGCCAGCAATGAGGCAAAGAAGATAAGCGATTTTAGAGATGCGCTGGAATCCGGAAATGAAAAGCGATTATGGAACATGGAGAGGCCGAATCGCCAGAGGATAAAAGACGATTTAAAGATGATGCGCCGGCTGTCCATAGAAGTAGAGAAGGAGGCAGAAAAGCTATGGTAAGTAATAAAACGGCAGGATCCAGGTTCGAAAAGGAGTTTGCGGGTATCCTGGCGGATCACTGGTTCTGGGTTCATCTCTTCCAGGATAACAAAAACGGCCAGCCATGTGACGTGATTGCGGCTAAAGACGGCCATGCGTACCTGTTTGACTGCAAAAATTGTGAAACGGATTGTTTCCAGTTAAGCCGGGCGGAGGAAAATCAGATCAATGCAATGATACTTTTTAGCATGATGGGAAATGCAGTAGGAATGTTTGCAATCCGGTTTCCAGATGAGCAGGTACATCTCTTACCATATACAAAACTACAGGAACTTCAGGAGGCAGGATTTAAACGGATTAACGCGACTGTATGCAGAACTCAGGGTATACCCCTGGAGCAATGGCTGGATTGGAGTGATAGAGATGCAGGTGATAATCGGAAGTGAGATCCGCATTAAGGAAGCCCCAAAGATCTTACAGAACTGGTGTGGTGAGAATCTGGTGATCCCGAACCCGGAATACGCAAACCGGGCTAGGAGGGGATTATGGACAGGTAATACACCACAGAACCTATGGCTGTATTGGGTTGATGGCAGTGATCTGGTGCTGCCGGTTGGAGTAGGAAAAGAGATAAGGGCGTTACTCTCTTCTGACTGTGAATACATTACTGATCTGGCTGATAACGGGAAGCTGCAGTATGCAGGTGATATTCCGCTGTACGATTACCAAACGTCGGCGGTAGAGGAAATGTGGCGGGTAAGCTGTGGAATCCTTCAGAGCCCCTGTGGATCAGGAAAGACGCAGATGGGGATTGCCTTGGCGGCTGCGCTCGGGCGGAAAACGCTCTGGATCACACATACGCAGGATTTGCTTAACCAATCATATGACCGGGCTGCCCAGTACTTCCCGCGGGAGATTCTGGGGACGATTACGGCTGGCAAGGTCAGCATAGGAAGCCATATGACCTTTGCGACGGTACAGACGCTCTGTAAACTGGATCTGGTACAGTACCGTTACACATGGGACGTGATAATCGTAGATGAGTGCCATCGGCTGGCCGGAACACCGACACAGATGACAATGTTCTATAAGGTTATGAACAGCCTGGCAGCGCGGCATAAGTATGGACTGTCGGCTACGGTACACCGGTCTGATGGCTTGATCCACAGTACGTTTGCGGTGTTGGGGCCGGTGATCTACCGAGTACCGGACGAAGCGGTAGCAGAAAAGACCATGCAGGTCAGGATCCTGAAGAGAGATACCGGAGTTGTTACTGCGCGAGAATGCCTGGATACGGATGGGACGCTGGAATATAGTAAGCTGATGCAATATCTGACCGGGAGTAGGGAACGCTGTCAGATGATCGTGGAGGATCTGGTACATAATCAAGAACATTACAACTTGATCCTGTCTGACCGGCTGGAACATCTTAAGACACTGATGCAGATGCTGCCGGAGCAGTGCCGGGAAACGGCAGTAATGATTGATGGCAGCATGATAAGTAAGAAGGAACGATATGCCAGGGAACGGGCAATCGAGGATATGAGAACGGGGAAGAAGCATTATCTGTTTGCCAGCTATAGCCTGGCGAAAGAAGGGCTTGATATCCCGCGATTGGACCGGTTGTATATGACTACGCCAAAGAAAGATTATGCGGTGGTGACACAGAGCGTAGGCCGAATCGCAAGGGTAGCGGCCGGGAAGGAAGAAGCAGTCTGTTACGATTATGTAGATAATATAGCATTCTGCGATAACCAATGGAAGCGCCGCCGGGCACATTACAGGAAGGCAGGGTGCAAACTATGAGCAAGCGGAATGAAGAAAATGCAGCTATGGTAAAAGGCGTTTTCTGCGATGCATATAAGTTTTACTTAAAATATCATAGCCGGCCAATGGAGCCGGGAATGTGGCAGGAGGCTACGGACGACTTTGCTGGGATTATGAAACAGTATGGAGCTACATCTATCTGCGCCCGGATTATGCTGGCAACATTTTCTCAGTTGGAAGAAGAGACGAGGTAGAAGACAGTGAAAACGAATTACTGGAAAGATATTCCGGATTTACCTGGGTATCGGGCATCTTTTGATGGTGAGATCATGGGACCGAAAGGAAGAATCCTGCGGCAAAATAAAATTTGTCCTACCAATGGGCAGCCGCAGGTGTACGTATGGAAAGGCAAGGAGAAAAAGCAGTATTACAAGAAACATTTGATAGCAGCGGCTTTTCTCGGCCCTCTTCCGAACGGATACGCCTGTGTTACAAAAAACGGGATAAAAACAGACTGTTCCGTCCCGAACTTGCAGTATCTTCCGCGACGTGAAGCGTGTAGTCTGAGCCGAGGAGGAATCAGAAAGAATGTTGCGAAGTTAAATCATGATGGAGAAATCGTAGAATTTTATAAAAGTATCAAAGAGGCGGCGATGCGGAATTACATGAACAATAGGACAGTGAGTTATCATTGTAATGATAAAGCCCAGCGGATATACGCGCCAGATGGATATGCTTATTGTTTTGACGATGATAAGGCTATCAGGAAAAAGCAGAAGCAGATACAGGAGGATCGAAATGAAAAAGTGGCTGAGTGATGCTATCCAGGACGCCGTGCTGCTGGTGCTGATCGGTATCTGCATCGGTGGCGGAGTGGAGTTGGGATTTACCGCGGTGATGGCCATGATCCTGTAATTTAGGATTTTACAAAGAAAGAGGTCGGAAATGACAGATAGAATAGTTAAACTCAGGCAGTATGTCCAGTTTGATTTTTATACAGTTGATGAAATGTTTGTACTTCAGCTTTTTGACAAGAACAATGCAGCCAATGATGGATCAGACTGTATTTGGGAAGATGACCACTTTGATTTTGAGGCATTGTTCGAACAGGCAATTGCTTGGTGTGAGGAGAATCTATGAAGAATGAAACTATTAGTGTAGATGACATTGAGTGCCCTTGGTGTGGAAAGAAATTCGACGGAGAAAATGCTACTAACTATGATACCTCTTGTAATTATGTAAAATGCCCAGAATGTGGAAAAGGTATCTGTGTTATGCAATCCATTGAATACACATGTTATAGACAGGCAGATTAGCATTTTCGGAAGGAGAACTAAATGAATAAACCATGCGAATATTGTAGTAAAGCTGATAAGAAACGTGCGGATTACTTTAAGTGCGATAAGCCTTGCCGGAATGCGAAACAATGTTATGAGAACGATAAAAAGCTGTTGGAGATTTTTCGAGGATTTTTTCCGCCAGCGAATTAGTATTTGGAGGACGACCAATGACAACAAGAGCATATCAATGCAGTCGCTGCGAATTGTTATATGATGCTGATGAGCATTGCGGATGTCTTGCGGGGATCGACCCCAGAACGGATCACCGCGAAAAAGGAGATGCTGAACTGTGCCACAAAAATTTTGAAATGCTTCCAGAAGAGGATCAGTGGCACGCAAAATTCCCATGGGAGAATTAGTATTTCCGGGAGAACCGGAGGAAAGTGAGAAGAATATGGAGACAGGATTATTTGATAAAAATGGAACTCCTATCAATATTGGAGACAAGACAAGGCTGGTTCTGGACGATGGCGAGGTTCGTGAGTTTGACGTTTGTTTTAAAACGGTTCAGAGGACAACGATTAAAACCTTGCGCGGATTTTATCCGGAGAGTGTTGACGTTTCGATAACCGGGATTTTTTTCTGCTGGAATGGCAATAACTTACTTCCATGTGTAGATGCAGACGGCGTGTCAGATACGGAAAAGATGGAAGTGATTCAGCAACAGTATTAATCTTTGGGGGAATAAAAAAGAGCCTTGCGGCTCTGCCCGACGTTTTCGCTGGCTCGTGCACGAGCCTGGAACTTAATCCGAGGATGAGGAATTTCAACCTCACAAGGGTCTACTGACGGCTTTGCGTTCCCTGTTATTTAATTTGATTATAGCAATTTCTTGAGAATTATACAATAGCAATATTAATATTTTGGAGGTGTAGAATGGCAAAAATGATTATAAAGCCTGGGCGCTGTGTTGATGGATATGAGTGCCCGGTATGTAGCAATGACGAGATTGAGCTGGGACAGTTATATTGTCAGATATGCGGGGAGCCGTTGGAGTGGCTGGAAGCGTGCGATTTGGAAGATTAAGAATTTCCGGAAGGACCTGAGAAAGGGATTATGATGAAAAAGATATTAGAATTACCAGTAGAGATAGGAACCATTGTGTATGAGGCAGACCTTCCACGATATCCGCAACGGGTGATTGGATACCGCATAGGGCGAATGATGGGAGAAGACGAAGAAGAATTTGAGGAAGATTATGAGGCAGGCGAATTGTATATGGAGCTTGAAGGCTGCGGAATGTCTGGATCGACGCGCGCATCGGAGTTTGGGAAAAGTGTATTTCTAACACGAGGAGAAGCGGTGTTGGTTTCTCCAGTAAACTGATACTTTCCGAACGAAGGGAGGAGATCCAATGATCAAACAAATGGACGAGATGGTATCCGGCCTGGCAGATGCACGGCGTAGGACCAGGCGGATCATGAGATATTGGGGCAGAACTATAGAAAGGGTCATTGTAGCGATTACGATGCCGATCTGGGTGATCCCGTACAAGATTTGGAGGCGGCGATGAACAGAAAAGAAGAACATGCGGCAGCGCTGCAGGAAGCACAGGCCAGAGCGGCAAAGCAGGAATACATACTGAAAGGCCCCAGGCCAGAGACGCATAGTGCGACGATGCCGGCCTACTGCTATACTGCGATGTGTCCGGATCCGGAGCTGCGGGAGCCGATCTGGAGGAAAGGAGGATGTAAGGCCGATGAATCAGGAAACAGCGGAGCAAATCGCAAGGGCGGCGGCCCTGGAAGCGGTAAAGGAATATAAGAAAACTGAGCGCAAAGAAAAGAGAATAAAGATATTCCAGAACACAAAGAAGCTGATGGAGAACTACAATCGAATCTGCAAAAGCGTGGAGGAGGGCGTGGCAGAGCTGGCCGACATGGATAATTCTGAGGAGCTGGAGGAGTTTACTGCGGAGGACATCTTCATCAACAGTATACTTAAGAGTAAACTGCGAAGTGTGGTGATGATTGCGCATATTGATAAATGTTTGAAACTTCTGGAGTACGAGGAGTATCGCAAGAACACTCCAGAGAAGTACCTAGCCTTTAGGTATTACTATCTGGACGGAATGACATACGAGAATATCGCGGAGGTATACGGATATGGAGACCGGACGGCCAGGCGGTGGGTGACGGAGCTCACCAGTATTCTGAGTGTGTATTTATTTGGGGCAGATGCGATTATGTTGGATTAATGGACTTGACAAGAGCGTGTCAAAATCGTGTCCTTGCAATGTCCGAATGACTGATTTATAATTGTATTATGCAAAATTAGGTAAACGAAAAAAACGTTCTGAATACCCTCCCCCCAATTGACGGCCTCCGGCCTTTACCGGTCGGTGGCTGTATCGATTCATAAGTATTCTCCTGAGAAGGCACCTGTCGAAAGATGGGTGTTTTCTTTTGTCATATTTTAGTGTATGATGAAAGAAAAAAAGGAGGGATGCACAATGGATAAAGAAACAAAGCGGTCAGTCGATGAGCTAATAGCTGAGGCAAAAGATGAGTGTGATAGAGAGAGAAAAAACAAGGTGGCAAATAATAATAATGATGATGATACTCAGCCATTTATTGAAAAGGATAAGCATAAAGAGATAAGTAAAGATGACGATGATGAGAGATAGCCCCGGCTGTCTCTTTTCTTTTAGGCGAAAACGAAACGAATGAGAGGTGGTGGTGATGGCAAGGCCGAGAAGCCCAAATCAGGACCGGGCATATGAAATCTATAAAGAGCATGATGGAAATATCACCAACCGAGAAATCGCAGCCATGCTCGGTGAAGATGAAAAGGTAGTGGCTGTCTGGAAAAGCCGCGGTAAATGGAATGTTGTACAACAATCAAAGAAAAGTTGTACAACAAAAGCCAAAGGCGGGCAGCCAGGGAACAAGAACGCTGTCGGCCATGGCGGCACTGGACCGCCGGGAAATAAGAATGCCGTAAAACATGGCGCATACGAACAAATATATTACGAGGCCCTTCCCGAAGAGGAAAGGTCTCTTTTTGATTCTATCCCGGATACAGATGCATTAGACGGAGAAATCAGAATACTCCGCTTAAAGCTGGCCCGCCTGATCGGACGCAGCGAGATAAGGACATACGATATGTTTGGAGGGGAGCATAAGAGAGATATTACAGAGGCCGAACGAGAAAAAGGAATCCTTGAAGTTACGGCAGAACTGCGTAAGCTGATAAAGACAAAGAAGCAGATTGAAATAGCAGAGTTAAAGGCTGGCGGCGGAGATCCTGATGAGGTGGAGGACGACGGCTTCATGGCAGCACTGGCTGGGGCCGCAGCGGAGGACTGGGAAGATGAAGAGTAAGAGACAGATATTTCATTTCAAACCGTTCTCGCTCAAACAGCGCAAGGTTCTTAACTGGTGGTGTGATACGTCTCCTGTAAAGGACAAAGACGGGATTATAGCAGATGGCGCGATCCGATCCGGTAAAACAGTTTGTATGTCATTATCGTTCGTATTCTGGGCCATGTCGAATTATTCTGATCAGAACTTTGCTATGTGTGGTAAGACAATCGGGAGCTTCCGGCGTAACGTGCTGATGATCCTCAAACTGATGCTTCGAAGCCGTGGTTTCCAGGTTGCTGATCACCGAGCGGATAACCTGGTTGAGATCAGCCGTAATGGAGTGACCAATCACTTCTATATCTTCGGAGGCAAGGATGAGAGCTCACAGGATCTGATTCAAGGTATCACCCTTGCGGGGGTGTTCTTCGACGAGGTTGCGCTGATGCCGGAATCCTTTGTCAACCAGGCTACAGGCCGGTGCTCCGTTGACGGAAGCAAGTACTGGTTTAACTGTAACCCTGACGGACCGTATCACTGGTTTAAACTTAACTGGCTGGATAAGGCAAAAGAAAAGAATCTGCTTGTCCTGCATTTTACGATGGAGGACAACTTAAGCCTGTCAGAGCGCATCAAGGAGAGATACCGGAACATGTATACCGGTGTCTTTTTTAAACGTTATATTCTGGGCTTATGGGCCATGGCGGAAGGCATTATCTATGATATGTTTTCTGAGGATCGCCATGTTAAAACTATTCTGGAGTATGCCAGGCAGCTGATTGACGGCGGTCGCTTTGTGAGTATTGACTACGGTACGCAGAATGCAACGGTGTTCCTGCTTTGGAATAAGGGCCGGGACGGGAAGTGGTATTGCATCAGAGAATACTATTATTCCGGCCGGGACAAAGGAATACAAAAGACGGATTCAGAGTATGCGGAAGACTTAATCAAGTTCCTTGACGGTACTCCTGCTAAAGCGGTGATTGTGGATCCCTCAGCAGCTTCTTTCATTGCAGAGCTTAACAAACGTGGCTTTACAGTTATTCAGGCGGATAATGATGTAGAAGACGGAATAAGGCTGGTGGCAACGCTCCTGAACACCGAACGGATTGCATTTAGCCAGTCCTGCAAAAATACGATTATGGAGTTTGCCTCCTATATCTGGGATCCGAAGGCGGCAGAGCGCGGAGAGGATAAGCCGATCAAACAGCATGATCACGCCATGGATGCGGTGAGGTATTTCTGCTATACGATACTAAATAATAAGACGGTAAGAATCAGGAAGAAATCCGATTATGGATTACATTAAGGAGGTGATGAAATTGTACATATACACACTGCCCCGCGAGAACTGGGACGAGACTAACCCGGATAAGAAGGCGATCCGTACACTGATTGTAAAGCACCGCAGGGAGGCGAATCGGCTGCGAAGGTCCATGAAGTACTATGAAGGGGAGCACAAGATCCTGACAGAGAGCCGCAAAACAAAGCTGGTGTGCAACCACGCAAAGGATATCAGCGACACGGCCAGCGCCTACTTTATCGGCAATCCGATTTCATACAACGGAGATGGCGATATTACACCGCTCACTGATGCCTTTGAGATGGCCGGCGCCGATGAGGCTGACGGAGACAACGGTCTTGATCTGTCAGTGTACGGCCGGAGCTATGAGTATATTTACCCAATGGAGGGCGAGACGGATCTGACCATCAAGAACCTGTCGCCGGAAAATACCTTCATGGTCTACGATGATACGATCGAGCAACGGGAACTTTTTGCAGTATATTACTATGCGAAAAAAGATGATTCCGATAAGAAGAGGACCATCTACGTAGCTACCGTACTGACGGAACATTATAAGTGGGTGCTGAACATTGAAAATATCGATAGCCCGCAGGCGTTACTTGAAGAGCCGACACCGCATTATTTCGACGAGGTTCCGGTGATAGAGTACTTAAACAACAAGCTTGCGATCGGTGACTTCGAGCTTCAGATCCCGCTGATCGACGCCTATAATGCATTGATGAGTGACCGGATCACGGACAAGGAACAGTTTATTGATGCAATCCTGGCGCTGTACGGGGCCATGTTGGGAGATGCTGAGGCAAAGGACGCAGACGGCAGGACGGCAGCACAGAAGCTTAAGGAAGACCGTTTAATGGAGCTTCCGAAAGATGCGAAGGCTGAGTACATTACCCGGACATTCGATGAATCCGGCGTGGAGATCCTTAAGAAAGCCATTGAACAGGATATCCACAAGTTTTCTCATATTCCGTGTATGACCGATGAGTCCTTCGGTGGGAATGTTAGTGGTGTAGCCATGGAATTTAAGCTTCTTGGCATGGAGAACATCACAAAGATTAAAACGCGGTATTACAAAAGGGGATTGCGGAAGCGGTTAAGGCTGTTTGCAGCCTGGCTGTCAAAAAGCAAATCCGTCCAGGTTGATGTGTCCGGTATAACGCCCACATTTACGCGGGCGATGCCGAAAAACCTACTGGAGATAAGTCAGATAGTGGCGAACCTCTGGGGAAAGATCAGCAAAAAGACACTGCTGTCACAGGTACCATTCGTGGATAACGTAGACGACGAGGTAGCAGCCGTGGAAGCAGAGGCACAGGAAGCGGCGAAACAGCAAATGGAAATGTTCGGCCTTGGCAACAATACGCCGCCGGATGATGAGGAAGAGCCAAAGAAGAAAAAGCCGGGTGAGGTAGATGAGTAGTGTATCATACTGGGAGCGGCGCAAGGCACAACGCATGTTTGAGTATATGCAGTCTGCCGAGGACACCGCCGATGAGATTGCGAAACTGTATCAGAAGTCTTCCGGGTATCTCAGTGCCGAACTGGATAAGATCTTCGAGCGATACAAACGTAAGCACCATCTGACTGATGCAGAGGCTTACAGGCTGCTTAATAGCCTGCATGACAAAACCTCCATCGATGAATTAAAAGAGGCGTTACGAGCCGGTGACGGCGTTGAAAAGGATATCCTAGCAGAATTGGAAAGCCCGGCATACCGTGCGAGGCTGGAGCGATTGGAGCATCTGCAAAACCAGCTTGATACGGTAATGCAGAGCGTCTATCGCCAGGAAAAGGCCAGAAATACCAGTCATTATGTGGATCTTGCCAATGAGGCATATTACAGGTCCATTTTTGATATTCAGCGGCGTACTGGTCTTGAATTTTCCTTCAGTACGATAGATTCGGCTGTGATAGACAAAGTCATCAACAGCAAGTGGTCAGGAGCCAACTACTCAGCGCGTATCTGGCATAATACACAGGCCCTTGCACAGGATTTGAAAGAGGAGCTGCTGGTTAATCTGGTCACTGGCCGGACTGATCGGGAAGTTGCGGAGATCATAGGAAATAAATTTCAGCAAGGCGCCAGCAACTCAAGACGGCTGGTACGAACAGAATCCTGCAATCTGGCGAACCAGATGGAGATGCAGTCCTATGAGGAATGCGGGATTGAGAAGTACCGGTATGTGGCTACGCTGGACTTAAAGACTTCGAAAGCCTGCCGGAAGTTGGATGGGAAGGTGTTTCCAGTATCGGAGCAGCAACCTGGGAAGAACTGCCCGCCCATGCACCCATGGTGTCGGTCTACAACGATCTGCGAGATCGATGGGATGGATATGGCAGGAATGACGCGCAGAGCCAGAGACCCGGTGACAGGGAAGACGAATACGGTTCCGGCTGATATGACTTATAAGCAGTGGTACGATAAAAATGTCAAAGGTAATTCAGAAGCCGAGGCAAACGAGAAGATGATTCAGAATCGGTCATCTGATAAGCGGCAGTATGAAAAATACAAGGAAAAGCTGGGGAATAAAGCACCAGAAACCTTTGATAAGTTTCAAAAATTGAAGTATAATGACATTAAGGGATATGAGGATCTGAAAGAAGATGTTGCAGATCAAAAGAAGAAAGAAGGTTTCCTTGAACAGTTAAGTGCTGGAAATATTAACACTAATGTTAAAAAGGTAAAACAGCAGGAACATATCCAGGGAACAAAGAAATGGAAGCAGAGAGTTAAATCTGATCTTTCATTAAAGGGAACCGCACCAGATATGTTTTATAAAAATGTTGATATACAGGAATTAGTCAACAATTTGGCAGGAACAGGAATCTTAAAATTTCATAAGGGACAGCAGTATCCGATTGAGTATGTTACGGCAGACACGGTAATCGGAAAAAGATTTAATTTAGGAACAGGTAAGTATGAGGATACAAAACGCTTGGCAATCCGTTATTCGTCAAAAGGAGTGCATTTGTATCCGGTTAAGGAGGTGTAGACATGCCATATGTACCGAAAATTACCCCTAGGCTCAAAGAGATTTTGAAAAAGGGTGAAGGCGGAGATTTTTTCGATTTGATATTGAAAGACGGAAGGAGAGTCACTTGTAAATTAGACTGTTTGACATATGCAAATAAATCAGATGATGACGATACAGATATTATGGTGGCTTCCGTAGATTACCCAAAAGGCGGAGGAGAATTGTTTGCTGAAGAGGATATAAAAGAAGTGATTTAATACCACCAGTCAGTAAAATGGCCGGTGGTATTTTTATAAAGGAAAAGATAATGTCTATGTTAGGAATGATAGCATATATGGTATGTGGGATTACTGCAATTTATTATAAGTGGAAGAAGAATACGACAGATATGATATTTTGGCTTTTTCTGGCTTTAATGATAATGATTACAGCAAGATAGCAACGAAAAGTAAGCACGCGGGAATTCCCTGGGTGTTATTTTTATGCCATGGTTCGGGCAATGAACGGACTGGGGCGGAAAGGATAGATATATGAGAAAGACAGGAATTATGGGGATCTCCCCAAAAATGAACTTACAGTTTTTTGCAGAACCAGCACCGGAGCCAACACCTGACCCGGAACCAGTCCCAGCGCCAGAACCAGCACCGGAGCTACAGCCACAGCCTCAAAGTTTTGATGATCTTTTGAAAAATAAGGATTATCAGGCAGAGTTTGACCGCCGTGTCCAGAAGGCCCTGGGGACCGCGAAAGAGAAATGGACGGCCCTCATGGACGACAAGCTTTCCGAAGCTGATAAGCTGGCGAAGATGAATAAAGAGGAAAAGGCGGAGTATCTGCGGCAGAAGCAGGAAAAGGTGCTGAAGGACCGGGAAGCGGCGATCACACGCCGGGAGTTGATGGCCGAGGCAAAGAATACACTGGCAGAAAAGAAACTGCCTGTAGGGCTTGCAGAGGTACTCAATTACGCTGATGCAGATTCATGCAACAAATCCATGGCTGCGGTAGAGAAAGCCTTCCAGGAGGCGGTACAGGCTGCTGTGGAAGAGAAACTGAAAGGCGGTACTCCGCCAAAGAAAGCGCCATCAGACGAGGGAAAAGACCTTGCAAAGCAGGTAGAAGACCTGATGATGGGAATATAAGAAAGGATGAAAAAAGACTATGGCAATTAACACATTAGCAACAGCAACACTTTTTATGAACACTCTGGACAAAGTGGCGATCAAAGAGGCTGTTACCGGTTGGATGGATGCAAACGCCGGACAGGTGATCTATAACGGAGGTGCCGAAGTAAAGATTCCGAAGATGAGTGTACAGGGCCTGGGAGACTATGACCGGGACAACGGATATCAGCAGGGCGGCGTAACACTGGAGTATGAAACCCGCAAGATGACACAGGACAGGGGCAGGAAGTTCCAGCTTGATCCTATTGATATCAACGAGAACAACTTTGTCACGACCGCAGCGGCCGTCATGGGAGAATTTCAGCGCATGTTTGTTGTACCGGAGATTGACGCCTATCGTATCTCTAAGATTGCAACGGAAACAATCACTGCCAATAAGGCCGGAATGGTTTCCTATGGTTATACTCCAGGAGCAACTGGGACATCTGCGCTCAGGAAGCTCAAAGAAGGCATTAAGGCAATCCGTGAACTCTATAACGGCCCTCTGGTGATCCATGCAACCCCTGATATGATCATGGAATTAGAGATGGAACTCACAGGCAAAATTATCAACACCACGTTTTCTAAAGGCGGCATTGATACCGCAGTGCCTTCCGTAGACGGAGTTCCGATTATTTCCACACCTTCCAACCGTATGTATACTGCCATCACCATTTATGACGGAAAAACTTCCGGACAGGAGCAGGGCGGATATGTAAAGGGAACAACAGCGAAGGATATCAACTTCTTCATTTGCCCGCGCACCACGCCGATCGCGGTTACTAAGCAGGATATCATGAGAATCTTTGACCCGACCATTAACCAGAAGCTGAACGCCTGGCAGATGGATTACCGGAGATTCCATGATATTTGGGTGTTAGATAACAAGCTGGACAGCATCTATTTAAACATCAAAGATGCAGCTCCGTCAGCATAAGGAGGCAGTTTATAAGACTTATCATGAATAACGTGGAACGAACCGCAGAAGACGACGCCCAGATCAGGAAGCTGATGGCAGCCGGATTTAAACCGTTGGGAGAGCCTGCCGGCGAGGAAAAGGCAGAGGAAAAACCAGAACTGGAAAAGATGAAAGTCGATGAGCTGCGCGCCATGGCAAAGGAAAGAGGAATCGAGGGAGCGGCATCATTGAATAAAGAGGAGCTGCTGGCGGTCCTGAAGGGGTGATTGTAGTGACCGAAATCGAAAAACTGAAACTGCTGACTGGGGAGGGCGACGATAAAATAAATCTGCTCTCCCTTTTGTTGTCGGACGCGGAAGAGTTTGTGCTGGGTTACACGAGTCGCACCGTACTGCCAGATGGGCTCAAGAAACCAGTTCGGGATCTGGCTGTGATTGCATACAACCGGTTAGGTACTGAAGGAGAGACAGGCAGGAGTGAGGGCGGGGAAAGCTACAGTTTTGATACCGCACCAAAACAGATATATGACGTGTTGGACCGGTATAGACTGGCAGGCGTAGGAGGTAGACGGTATGAGGCTAAAAAGGAACCGGCTGAAAACTTACAACCATAGACAGGCGATACCGAAAAAGGATAATGAAGGCAACTCGTACATAGAGTATGGGCTGCCTTCTTCTTTTGAGGCGGAGGTCTGGCCGGCCAGCGGAAAACTGCAAGCGGAAATGTACGGGCAGCGCGTCAACAATATCAAGAATGTACGAATTAGCGGAAATTATGATTTGATGGTATCAAACCATGGTGATGAATTATATCTGTTTGCAGATATGGCTGTTTGTGAAGGTGACGGCATCTGCTTGAATGTCCCGGAAGACCACGAACCGGATTACCGGATCATTGCTATCCGGCCATACCGGTATCTGACATTGGAGGTTGAGCGCATATGAGTGAGACCATCAAAGGATTGGATAAGCTGTTGCAGAAGTACGGGAGCCTGGAGGCTGCAGCGGAACATGGAGTAAAGAAGGCGATAGGCCAGGGAACAAAGATCGCGCAGGCCGGAGCCGTACTGATGTGCCCGGTAAGTGACGGAGAACTGCGGCAGAGTATCAAGACCAGAGTAACGGTGGAGGAAGATCGGGTAATAGGTACTGTGTATACCAACAAAAAGTATGCGGCCTATGTGGAATTGGGAACAGGCCCTCGTGGTCAGGCTGACCATGCGGGCATCTCTCCTGAAATAACACCTGCCTATTCTCAATCACCCTGGTGGATCCATGAGAGCCAGATCGATGCGGAGACGGCAGAGAAATACCACTGGTTCTACATTGATACAGAACAAGGACGCTTCTATCAGTGTTCAGGCCAGCCCGCACAACCGTTTCTCTACCCCGGCCTCAAAGACAATGAAGAGATCGTTTGTCGGAAGATCAATGATGTGCTTGCGGCAGAGATCAGAAAGGCAAGCCAATGATTAATGTAAAAGACGAAGTATATGCAGCGCTCTGTACGATAACGAAGAACGTGACCGATTTTTACCCGCGAAGCTGGGAAGAGGATATCTCGTTCCAATACATGGAAGAGGATAACAAGGTTGCAGAAGAGTCCGGACGGGGGGAAGCGAAATCGTATGTTAGGTATCGTATTGATATCTGGTCAAGAAAAAGTACGTCTGCAACCGCAGTGGCTGTAGATGCGGCCATATCGCCTCTGGGGCTTAAGCGCACCCAGTGCATGGACGTAGAAGATCCCAGCGGCTTAAAACACAAGCAGATGCGCTATGAAGGGATTATTGATGTGAGGAACAGGCAGGTATACCACACAATAGGAAAGGAATGATGATATGTTAGCAAATGGAATTACCCTTGCGGTAAAGAAAAAGGGAGCGTCAGATTATGTAGAACTCCAGGATTTAAAGGAAGTTCCAGAGTTGGGAGTGGACGCGGAAAAAGTGGAAAACACCAGACTTAAGGATAATTTTAAGCATTCAGAGCTTGGAATCGGAGATCCTGGCGACATGGCATATAAGTTTGTGTATGATAACTCCAGCGAGAGTTCGGATTACAGGGTCCTCCGTACAATTGCGGATGGAAATGAAGTGGCGTCTTACCGCCAGACATTTCCGGACGGAACAAAGTTTGAATTTGATGCATACAGCAGCATCAAGGTCGGCGGTGGTGGCGTGAATGCAGCCATTGAATTTACACTTACCCTGGGATTACAGAGTGATATTGTGGTCACGGACCCAACAGTATAAAACGAGGAGGAATAGGCAATGACACAGGGATTTGATGAAGTGATTGAAGCAACGACAGAAGAGGGAAAAGTAGTGAGTCTGGAAGAAAAGAAGAAAAGAAAGGCATTTGCATTCTGGGAAGTGGACGGCCAGATATACAAGATGAAGCTGACCACCCCGAATATCTGCCGGTTAGAAGAAAAGTATAAAACGAGTTTGCTAAGCCTGTTATTCGGCTCAGGCAATGTCCCGCCATTGTCGATTATGCTAACCATTACACAGGCTGCCATGCTCCCGTATCATCACAAGATTAAGTTTTTAGATGTACAGAATCTGTTTGATAAGTACTGCGAGGAGGGCGGCACGCAGATGACCTTCATGACAGATATTTTCATGGAAATCTATAAGGTATCTGGTTTTTTTACGGAGGAACAGGCGGAGGAGATGGACCAGAAGCTGGCGGAGGCGAAGGATCAGATGTAAGCAATGTATCAGACCTGATCTATCAGTTGTATCCGGCCGCATTGGACCATGGAATATCCCCAGAGCGATTCTGGGAATTATCCATACCGGATATTACTGACATTATGGAGAGTAATCGCCGCCAGGAGGAACGGAAGGTCAAGCAGGATCTGATGAACCTGCATTTCCTGGCGCGTGATATCGGGCAGTTTACGGCGCTGACAATACAAGGCAGCGATAAAGTAAAGGTTATGGAGCTATGGGACTTTTTTCCGGAGCTGTTTGGCCGGGATCACGAAGAAACAGAAAAGAAGATACAGGAAAAGCAGCTGGCGGAGTACAAGGCCCGGTTTAACGACTTTGCAATCCGCCATAATCATGCCAGGGCAGGAGGTGAAAACTGATGGGCGAGGGAATGACACTGGAAAAGTTACAGGTTATCATTGAGGCGCAAACTAAGCCGTACCGTGATGAGGTCGAGAAGCTGAAGAAGCAGACCACCACAGCAGCAAATCATGTAGAGCGCCAGACTGCGAAGATGAAGAAGTCCTTCGGCGGCCTTGGCAGAGTGGTGGCTTCCGTGTTAGGAGTCGGGGCCATCGTAGCGTTTGCGAAATCCTGCATCGACCTGGGCTCTGATCTGGCGGAGGTACAGAACGTTGTTGATGTGTCCTTTGGTAAAATGTCGGGGGCAGTAGATGCCTTCGCGAAGAATGCGATCACGCAGTTTGGTCTGTCGGAATTGACGGCGAAGAAGTATATGGGTACATACGGCGCTATGGCGAAAGCTTTCGGAGTGACCGGAGAAGCCGGGTATCAGATGTCAGCGGCTATCACTGGACTTACCGGAGACGTAGCCTCTTTCTACAACTTGAGCACTGACGAGGCATACACGAAGCTGAAAAGCATCTTTACAGGCGAAACGGAAAGCCTGAAGGATCTTGGTGTGGTCATGACCCAGACTGCCCTCGATCAGTACGCCTTAAATAATGGCTTTGGCAAGACTACGGCGAAGATGACCGAGCAGGAAAAGGTCATGCTCCGGTATCAGTTTGTTATGAGCAGTCTTGCGGACGCTTCTGGAGACTTTGCGCGGACGAGTACTTCATGGGCCAACCAGGTGAGGGTATTATCCTTACAGTTTGAGTCGCTTAAGGCCACGATCGGACAGGGGCTTATCAACGCTTTTACTCCGGTGATCCGGGTGATCAATACGATACTGGCAAAGCTCCAGACATTGGCAGCGTATTTCAAAGCTTTCACAGTCGCGATATTTGGTGATGCCGGAGGGAGCGGCGATATAGCAGACTCCATGGATACGGCGGCAGGTTCTTCCGGGACTGTAGCCGATAACATGGACAAGGCAGCCGGGGCCGCGAAAAAGATGAAGGATTACACGCTCGGCATCGACGAACTGAATGTACTCAATCCCGATGATAGTAGTGGATCCGGTGGAGGAAGTGGCGGTGGGGGCGGCGACTTAGACTTCGGAGACATGAGCGGCGAACTCTTTGGAGAGGTTACGGTTAATCCGGAGATCGAAAAGGCTGTAGAGCGTATGAAAAAGGCCCTGGACGCCTTGAAAGATGCTGCGACGCCTACGGTTGATGCTCTGAAACGTTTATGGGACGAAGGGCTTTCGCTGCTGGGGAAATTCACCTGGACGGCCTTAGAAGATTTCTGGAATTACTTTTTGGTGCCGCTTGGAAGTTGGGCGCTGGGAGAGGGATTCCCACGATTTATTGATATCACGAATGATTTTCTTAAGACTATTAACTGGGACGCCATTAACGAGGCGTTGAGGAACTTCTGGCAGGCGCTGGAACCATTTGCTGAAAAGGTTGGCGAGGGGTTGCTCGATTTTTATGAGGATTTGAGTGATCTGGGAGCTGCTTTTATAAATTTAGTTGTCCCAGGGGGGCTAAATGCACTTGCTGATGCGCTTGACAGTATAGATGACGAGCAAGCCAAAAAGATCGGGTACGGACTTGGCATAATAGCGACAGGAATCGCAGGTCTTAAATTTGTAGGTATGGTAGCTGGGGGAATAACGGCACTCGGAAATGCCATACGCACGTTTCCGGGTGCAGGGATTATTACCGGACTATTTTCTGGTGGCGGATTATTGATGGGGATACAGGGATTACTACAAGGTCTTGGAGGCCCCGGTACAGCGTCGTTTGATGTTATAATTTTCGGATTATTAGATTCGATAAATTCATCTCTCGAGAAACTACTTCCTGAATGGGTAAACGATTTTTTTGGGAATCTATGGGCAGGAATTGCATTTGGAGCGGTGGCAGGTTCAGCTATACCGGGACTTGGAACAGCGGCAGGCGCTATAGTTGGGGCTATAATAGGCGCATTAAATGGTATAAAAATTGACGGAGTAAGTATTCTAAAATCAATTGGAGAAAAAATCTTTAATTGGGATACCATGCAAGCCTTACTTAAGATTGCAAAAGATAGTTTTGATAAAGCCTTTTCTGGAGAGGGAAAATGGTATGAAATAGGCGCCAATATCATAAAAGGAATAGCTGCTGGAATCAGTGGAGCATTTGCGTTTTTACTTGAACCCATTGGTGATTTACTCGATTGGATCGTTGAATGCATATGCAATATTTTTGGAATTCACTCTCCAGCAGACTCTATGAAACCTTATGGTAAATATATACTGGAAGGCATCATAGATGGATTTAGGGCTACATTTGGAGAGTGGACAGACTCGTTGAATGAGTGGTTTAAGCAACATATATCTCCGTGGTTTACTCAGCAAAAATGGAGTGAATTATATGAAACAATAAAGCAAGAACTAAAAACCAAATGGGATGCGACCGTAGTTGAATGGACTTCGGGTATTAAAGCTTGGTGGAACCAACATGTATCACCGTGGTTTACTCCTGAAAAATGGTCGCGGCTGTACCAGAATGTAAAAGAAAAATTAAAAGAAACTTGGGATAATACCGTTGGAGAGTGGAGAAATGGCATTGAGAACTGGTGGAATCAACATGTAGCTACATGGTTTACACCTGAAAAGTGGCTTGGTGTATACGAGAGTATCAAGTCAAGCCTTGGAACAACATGGTCTAATACTCAAAAAGAATGGAAAAAAAATTTAGGTGACTGGTGGAAAGAAGACGTAGAGCCATGGTTTAAACTGGAAACTTGGATCGATGCAATGAAAGGTATTCCGGGGGCATTTAAAGATGCATTTGACAATGCAGTGAGAGTTGCAATAAATATTCTCAATGATTTTATTGACAAGGTCAATGAATTGTTTACTTTTGATTGGGATTTTACCAACCCTTTAACTGGAACTGAATACAGCGGAAATGTAACACTTTTTAAAATTCCTCATATACCAACCTTTTCAACAGGGGGATTTCCGGAAGATGGATTGTTCATGGCCAACCATGGAGAATTAGTCGGTAAATTCTCCAATGGACGAACAGTTGTCGCTAATAACGAACAGATTATTGATGGAATACAGAGAGGAGTTGAATATGCGAACTTAGAACAAAATGCATTACTGAAAGAGCAAAATGAATTATTACGAGCCTTGCTTGAAAAAGATACCGTTATTCAGATGGACAGTAGAGAAGTTGGAAAGACCATGGATAAATCTTACCGCCGTAGAGGATATGTTTTTCAACCCACATAATTTTGCGTATTGAAATCCCTATTATGTCTGCTATAATAATCATATAGCGGATATAAGGAGGGATAGATATGGCATTAATTAGATGTCCTGAATGCGGGGGAGAGGTATCAAGCAAGGCGAATAGTTGTCCACATTGCGGTTTCCCAATGACTGAGGGCGAAAATGCTCAAGCACCATTGCAAGAGGATGTTTTATATTGCCCTACATGCGGCGGATTAAATCCTATCGGGAGTTTTAGTTGCATCCATTGTGGAAGGAAGTATTCTGTTAATGACATGATTACATGCCTTATGCGAGCTGAAACAAATGATTCTAGTGGTGAACCCAAAGGCACGAAGGAAAATGGGAATGAAAAGGTTGCAAAATGTCCGCGCTGTGGTTCTACCTCATTAACTGCTAATAAAAAGGGATTTGGAATCGGGAAAGCCACGGTTGGCACATTAGCGCTAGGATTAGTGCCGGGGTTATTGATTGGGAATGTAGGAGCTAAGAAAATTGAAGTTACATGTCTGAACTGTGGTAAAAAATTTAAAGTGTAGCATACAGCACCCCGAGCAATCAGGGTGCTCAGACTGTAGACAACTAGCCTCCTAATAGGAGGCGGTTGTCTTTTTTTCTTTAACTCAGGTTTTCGATGTAGTATAATAGTACTATACGAAAGTGAGGTTTTTTCTTATGATGGGG
>OATU01000434.1_pt1 | contig 36930 bp, 31 predicted proteins | sample 1516711 | NCBI WGS metagenome assembly OATU01 (sample SAMEA2579971, study PRJEB22360) | human gut metagenome | biome: human gut; feature: human-associated habitat; material: faeces | place: Denmark | collected 2008/2010 | reverse complement strand
TGCATAAGGTCGAACATTCTTGAGAATAAAGTGTAAACCAATATTGACAATATCAAACAGTGTATTTTCCCATTTTATTTATGACTTCAGCACCAATATTACAAAGACTTTCTCTATTGGTTATACTACGTATACTTTCCGAGTTAAAATACTTCTGCAATCTACATTTATTTACAACAGTACATTTTTGATGTTTATCTCCCTTTTCGGAAAAGTGTTTCTGATATTACTTAGCCCAAACTATCCTGTTATTTATACATTTTAAGAAGTTAATGCAATTTGAGCTATTGATTTGCTTGGATATAATAAAGATTAGTTTTGCTGACTGGATTGAAATTGAGTTTAGGTTTAAAACATAATAAAAGCTATCCAATCTTTTTGACCGGGTAGCCTTTGTAAAATTTATTCTGCTGGAACTTCTGTGGCTGTGAGTGATATATACTCTGCAAAAATGGCATTTACCACGGTTTTCCTTTCGTCATCCAGTGATAAATAGTTCTGATTTACATTGTCGTTGAATGTACCACAATCGGAATGATATTTGTATGTTTCTTCGTTGATTGTAATTTCAATGTTGCTTAAACAATCAGTTGTACCTTCTGTATTCCATGCATCACCACATAATATATTAGATATAGTTCTGATATCCTCATTTTCAGTGATGTTCGCATTTTCTCCTGTGAAAACATTATGAATACTTACTACTGCAACTGGGTCTATCATAAGTTCACTACTGGCCAGGACTTTTTCTGTTGCAAAAACCCACCATTTTTCATTCATATTAATCTCGATTATGCCTTCTTGTGAACCATATTGATATCCATAGCCTGTACCAAAGTTAGATTGATTGTCTTTTGTTGGCTTTTCACTTCCGTCTACTTCTGACGTAATCTCTCCATCCATAACACCACAACGGGCTTCTACTGTACTTTCATGACCTGTGTCAATATATAACTCGCCATTTACCATGACCATAGGAATTAAATCCCATTGTTCTGCTTCTTTGACAACTTTGATACCGTAAACCTCTGTTATCTGTGCTGGATAACTTTCTGCAATTTCTCCGTTATATGCTATTTCAATAATGTCACCAACATTTGGTTGTGGAGCAGTACCTATGTTTTTCATTGGTACTGTAATCAGATCTGCATTGTTTAATTCTTGACTACCCTCTACTGGTTCTACTAAAAAATAATTATCACGAATTTCAAGAATGGTTGCTTCAAAAATAGTGTTATTTTCTTCACCTATTCCACTTGGTCTGAGCCATTGACCTGTTTCTTCATCTTTCACTAAAATCAACTCGTAACCTCCCTCCGGTCTGTTAAAATAAATTTCTGTATCATCCGAAGTAGGCTCTAATTGGAAGCTATGCTCTGCTCCAATCGGACTGTTTATTCCACCAAATGTCGAAAAAAATGTAAGATAATGTGGCTTTACTCCACCGCCATTGTCTTTAAATCCTCTGATATATCCTGTAGATGTTGGAATTCCTACATCAAGCGTGATCTCCGTTCCATCCTCTGATACAGAGTAATCAACTAATACGACATCCATTCTTTTTTGAAAACCTGTGCCAATAAAGAATAGAGCTACTAATACAGCTAAAATTACAATTACTGCAATTATTCTTTTTTTCATAATCAAACACCTCCATTGATTTGGTGAAACTTCAAACAAATTCGTTTTTAAATTAACCTTAATGTAGATTTATACATCAAAAATGCTGAATTATATGTTTTTCATTCAGACACACAATTCCTAAAAGGGAGTCAGTTTTTAATGATTATTCAGCTTTAGGAAGTGGAAGTAATAATTCTTCAACTACTGCACCAGCACTGAACTCTACTTTGATTGCACCGCCAATGGTATCAAGAGCATATACTTTTGCCAATTCTGCTTCATCATTTGTTGTTACTCTAATAATGATATTGTTTGTGGTCTCATATACGCCAGACGTTACAACAAATGGGATTTCCTTATTTACCATTGCATTTGTTATCTTTTCCTGTAACTCTGTGAGATATGCCAATGTGTAAGTACCTTTTACGAAAGTAGTATTGCTTTCACTTCTGCCAAGTTCCTTACAAATAGCTGTTCTATTAGCTGGTGTATCTTCTGTAAGAACGATTACAAATTTTCCATTAGCATCTGTATAGGAACCACCAAAAAACTCTGAGGTATCTTTGGTTAAGTCACTGCTATTTACTTCTTCGTTATATTCTCCCTTATTGTCTGCAGGAACATCTTCTATAATAGTTTCTGAAGTATCTTCGATTTCTGTACTTTTACTTTCTTGAATGTTTACAGATTCTTCTTTGTTGTTCTGTAAATCCTCAACTTTATTATTGTTTTCGATTGGTAATGACTCAACTGTTGGTGTGTTGGTATCCTCTACTGGTGATAAGCGTGTTACCATAGGAATACATAAAACCAATAAGGCAAAGCATGCTGCGATTGTTCCCCACTTAACCCATGCAAAATTATTTTTTCTCTTGTTGTTCATATGAGCCTCCTTAATATATTGATTGTTAATGTCACCAAGAGTATCAAACAAATCTTCTTTTTTCATAATACATAACCCCTTTCCGATAAGTATTCTTTAAGTTTAGAACGTAATCGGTTTAATGTAACCGATACATTACTTTCAGTCATTTCATACCGCCTTGCAATTGATGAAACGCTGTCAGAATACCAATATCTACAGATGAATATGTTTCTCTTTTTTGATGGCAAGGTTTCCAGAAAAGAATTGATTGTTGCGACAAGTTCTCGTCTGTCAATTTCTTGCTCTACATCATCTACGCCAGATACACACTCTGCAAGTTCGTCAAGAACGACTGCTATTTCTCCGTTTCCACGTTTCATCACATGATTATGTTTGTATTTGTTAAAAGCTAAATTTCTTGTGATTTTCCCAAGGAACGCAGATAGAATTGTTGGTATAGTTGGCGGTATAGAGTTCCATGTACTTAAATATGTATCATTGACGCATTCTTCTGCATCTTCATTATTACCTAGGATATTTTTTGCAATAGAAGTGCAGTATTTCCCATACTTCTTTGCAGTTGCAAATAATGCACGCTGGTCTCTATTTAAATACAACTGAATAATGTCCTTGTCGTTCATACTCAATCCTCCTTTCTGATTTTTTCCCTTACACCTATATAGGCAACTTCTGAACCATAATCTTACACTTTTTTCAAAAAATTTTTTTCTAAATTTATATACCAAATATATCAGATTGTCGAAAGAAAGGACATAGCAAAAATAAACCATGCTATGTCCTTTAGGAAAAATTTTATATTGATTTGGAGCAACAATAAACCGAACCGCTTTTGGAATTGCTAGGATGTAGATTTATACATCCAAAATATAGAATTATACACGCTTTTCATTCAGACACACAATTCCGAAAAGGGAGTTTTATTAAGAATAATGGTTAAAGAACCAGCCTCCAGAAAACATGCCCTGGCAATTTCTTTCTGATTGCTTCCATCATGGTCTTTTAAATAATCAAGGATTTTAGGCTGGCCGATAGTAAGTCCGGTATCCTTGAGTTGCTCTAACAAAGCCTTTTGTACCAGCATCTGATTTGCCATGATCAGATAATGCAATGTATCACCCGTTTTCTGAAGATATGTCAACTATAATGTTCTATTTCCTTTTTGACTTTTCCTGAAATATGTGATAATGTGTGGTTAGTAATATCTAACCACTAATTTCATGTAAGGAGAATGTCCTATGACACCTGAAAAATATAAAGAACTCTCTATCAAAGAATTTACACAGGCAGCAAAAATCTATGACAGTGGCCACGCTGGAATCTATGAAATGTGCAAGGATGACTATCCGCCGATTCTGGAAGAACTGGAAAAGGAAACATTCCATGACGTACTCGACTGTGGCTGCGGAACCGGACCAATGATTCAGCTGCTTCATGAAAAATATCCTGATAAGCACTATGTCGGTCTTGATCTTACGCCTGAAATGATTCATGTTGCACAGGCAAAAAAGTTATCCAATGCAGAATTTCTTGTAGGAGACAGCGAAAATCTGCCATTTGAAGAGGGTTCCTTTGATGCTGTTATCTGCGCGAACAGTTTCCACCACTACCCTAATCCGCAGGCTTTCTTCAACAGTGCATACCGTGTTCTGCGTAAAGGTGGTCGTCTGGTCTTGAGAGACTATACTTCCTCAAATTTCATGGTCTGGCTGATGAATCATCTGGAAATGCCTCTGGCAAATCTGTGCGGGCATGGTGATGTGAAAATACATAAAACTGCAGAATTTGTTGCGATGGCAGAAAAAGCCGGTTTCACAGTGCTTACGATGGAGAAGCAGAAAGGTTTCCGCGCACACCTTGTTGCACGGAAATAATCAGTTTATTTATTTTATACAACCTCATATGCTACATATTCATGATTGAATTCATACCCCAGCTTTTCTGCCAGATGAACTGAATTTATATTTTGTGCATCCCAGCTGGGGTATAATCCTTCTTCCAGGCAGTTTAATATGAGTGCAGAACATGCTATTGTTGCTAAATGCTTTCTTCTTTCAGACTCAATCGTATCAACTTCGATCTCTATGCCTTCAGGTATTATTGCACTACTGTAAAGTTCACCATCTCTGCATCTGCATATTCATCCCAAAGTGCCTGATACTGATGATCTTCATCTGCACCATCAATCTCTTTACCATCCTCATATACCTGATTGCTGCTTCTGATAAATCCTGTATAATGTGCTGTTCCATTCTCGTCAAAGTCTTCGCTTATATAGGATTTTACCATCAGCGCATGAGTCTCCTGTGAAATACAGTCTGCTTCTATCATATGTCCGCCTGCCGAGTAAAGTAATCCGTCCTTTACGGCAATAGGATAAGCAGTACCCTCAGATGCGATCATGGAGCCACAGCTTACACCATTTTCATCCTCCAGATATACATATGCTGAAATAGAAACTGCATCATTTTTGCCATCCTGATTATCATATGTACCCTCTGTAACCAGTAATATGGGTTCCTCACTTCCCAATACATCCACATAGGTATATGCCTGACCTGCTTCGAGATAACCGATTACTTCCTCATAAGAGTCAAATTCATTTTTCTGTGCTTTCTCCTCGATAAAACCATTTGGCATAAATGCTTCACCTGTTATTTCTTCCGAAGTCTGTGTTTGCAGGGCTTCAGTACTTGCCTCTTCCGTAATCTGTGTCTGTGACTCTGCTGTATTGACTTCTTCCTTACCGCAGGCGGTTGCAAGTACAGCCATACTCATAAATAATAATGCTTTCATTCTCTTTGATTTCATAATTTCTCTCCCTTGCTATAGTGATATCGTTACATCAGCCAGCTTTTCTTTTACATCAGGATTATGTGTTGCAATCAACAACGTTTTACCGGCTTTTTTCAAATCCTCAATGAATGCTGTCAGCATAGATTGACTTTTCTGGTCAAGTCCTGCAAAAGGCTCATCCAAAACGATGACTTCCGGGTTAAGGGACATAACAGCTGCAAGTGCAGTCTTCTTCTTCTGCCCTCCGCTCAAATGATAAGGCGCTTTATCTGCTAATGTCTCTAAATCAAATATTCTCATGCAATCTTGCGTTCTGCGCTTTACTTCCTCTTCTGTCATGCCCATCTGTCTGGGTCCAAAGGCAATCTCATCATATACTTTTGCATTAAAAAGCATGACATCGGGATTCTGAAATAAATATCCGATTCGCTTATGAAAAAGTTTTGCATTTCTACTGTCTTTCAGATATTTTTCATTAATCTCAATGCCATCAAACAGGAACTTCCCCTTCTGAGGAAAAGACAATCCATTGATAATTCTGAAAAGTGTCGTCTTGCCAGAACCATTATCGCCCTCAATGACGATACACGTTCCCTTCTCTATTGCCAAATTGAAATGAGCCAGAACCGGTGGTTCAGCTTCATCATATCCAAATGTCACATCCGACAATTCTATTATTTTCATGCGAATAACCATGTCCTTCCGTAATCGGCAGGCTTGGGACTGCCGGCACAAAGCCGCATGTGAAAATTAATTTTTCACACTATAATCATCTGTAAATCCCCTGCACTGCATCGCCTCATACATTTGCTGGTTCATCTCAGTACCTCTTACAAATGTAACACCCATGACGCCTCCGATGGAGCTGTACTTTTTATTATTTTTTCCAACAGATCGAAGCTGCAGGGATGTCAACAGATCTGTAATCAGATTCCCCAGAAGTACAATATACTTTAATGTAATATCCAAAGTAAAGATGAAAATCCCGGGGATATGCAGCTTCCTGAGTGCTCCCGTAATATGATTCCACTGCGTCGTATGATTAAAAATGCTTAGTGTAGATATACTGAAAAATACCTTAATCACAATCAATAGTTCATTTCGTATACCACTCGGCTGTATGAACATTGCAGGAAGCAGAATAATAAGCGCCAGCACAGATGCTCCACATCCTGCTTTCATAATGTTTAAAATATCCCTCGCAGGCCATGTACACAAATATAATAACAGTATAGCTGCATATGCCATGATACACAACTTATTTTGTGTGATGGACAGAAACAGAATTCCACCTGCTGTTACAAGCAACTTGAAAAGGGCCGGCAGAGGCCGTCCCTTCTCATGTCCCTTTTGGACTTTTATACGTGACATAGCTTTTCCAATTGTCTGAATTGTCTTCACTGCAAATTTACTGCAGTCTTTTGGCGGATCATATTGATCCACACTTTCCATCCAACTAGGAAGCATAATGATTTCGTCCTTTCATAGGAATTGAGATCAGTTTAAATATAATGATAAGAAGTGCCACACCAATTAAAGCCGATAAGATATAGGCAGCGGCCTCATTCATTCCACTGACAGCATAATCAGGCATAAGCACGGATAATGACCAGCCTTCTGCCAGCCCTTTGGGTGTATATCCAAGCGCCGAACCATTGGTTACGATATCAGAGATTTCATCAGCACCCCATTCGCCCCATGCTGTACCCGTAGCCAACAGTCCAAGCGGTGTTGCCGCAATAAGCAGGGCAATCAGGGCAAACACCGGCATATGCTTCTTTGTTGTATTCGCATTCTCTCCACCTGCCAGAATACTTTGATAAGTAAGATCCGGTGAGGTTTTCTTCACAAAGGCAAATACTGCCACAGTGAACACTGCTTCAATGATTCCAGCCACAGCAAGATGAGGAATCATCATGGCAGGGACTGAGACAGTAAGATCATATGGACAGTAAAGGGCATTACCGGCTGCATCCTTAAATAACAATGGCTGAATACCGAATTCTACAGCGGCACAAAATGCAGCCACATTAATTCCAATATAAGAGCCTATTGCCGCAGCAATATAATGTACTCTGTCTTTTGCCAAATCTCCACTTGCCATTCTTACAATCAGGCGATAAACTGCGTAGCCGACATAGGGCAAAACAAATGCCATATTAAAGCAATTCGCACCAAATGCCAGGATTCCACCATCCCCAAAGATGATTGCCTGCAATAACAGTGCTATAGACACTGCAATACATGCCGCATTTGGACCAAATAACAGCGCAATTAACGTTCCTCCCACTGCATGCCCTGTTGTACCTCCTACAAGTGGTACATTGAACATCATGCCCAAAAAGGAGAAAGCAGCTCCCACTCCAAGAAGTGGAATCTTATCCTTTGGAAGTTCTTCATTTACTTTCTTTACAGCGTGTGCCCAGACAGGAACCATTGCCGCTCCCATCACACCGCAGGTTGCCGGTGATAAATAATTCTCTGGTATGTGCATTATAAATTTCCTCCATAATATAGTTTCTCTTCGTGTATCGTATTACTTAGCACAGGTCGTTTCTTCCTGTTTGCCGGTATAATCGAATTTACCGTCATTTTTCTCTTCCATGGCTTTGATGATATGGTAAGCAAATTCATTATAAGGTGTAGGGATACCATGCTCTTTACCCATACGCATCAGTGCGCCTGAGAACATATCAATCTCTGTGTGACGGCCTGCATCCAGATCCTGTAAAGTAGAGTATCTGGCTGTTGGTGGAACTGCGCTGCCATGTCCAGAAGAAGCATCTGCCTTACTGATGTCGATTCCTTTCGCCGCTGCGACAGCTTCCAGCTCTCTTCTGAGTCCGTTGCTGATCTCTTTCATATGAACGCTGTCCTGATAACATCCAACACCCGCTCCGAGGATTGCCTGGGGAAGATTGTTACATACATTCAGGCGGAACTTGCTCCACATCTCTTCTCTGATATGTTCTGTTGCACGATAAGGTAAGCCAGTACCTTCAAAAAGGGCTTCAATTGCCTGCACACGCTCACTCTGATATGGTACGGTAAGCTCTCCGAAAATAATTCCTATCGTAGTATCCGGGTTAAAACAGAAACCATCGCCTTCCTTATGAGAAGCTACTTTTATCAGGGAATAAATGATATGAGAACTGTCTATTACAGTAGAAATGATCTCTTCACTGTCTACACCATTCATAAGGCTCATTACAACTGTATTCTCTCCGGTAATCGTGCGGATACTGTCTAATGCACCCGGCAATGCACCATATTTCAAAGCTATAATCAGCAGATCTGCTCCCTGTGCTTCCTGTGGTGTCCACACTTCCGGGTGATATGTCACACCATTGATGATACAACCGTTCTTTAATCGGTTGGCTCTTTCACCCTCTGCAACAACACCCAAACTGATATCATCACGTTTAGAAAGCCCCCAAATGACATAGGAACCAACTGCTCCTGCCCCTAGTACTGCAATCTTCTTCATCTTCATAACATTTCTCCTCCGATATTTACGATAGTCATTCCTATCTATATGATACCTAACTGTTTTCAAAACATCAATGCTTTATTATGCATTTTACTATATGAAACACAATATAACACAAAACAGCGATACCGTATAGCTTCTGAGCTATACAATATCGCCGTTTTCTTCCAAATAGTACTATTCTTCTTTACGTTTCTTCAAGGTCAAAAATCCTGTCGCTGTCAATGCTGCTATGCAGGCAAGTACAATAATCCAGATAAAAAGTGTATGATCTTCTGTCGTTGTTGCCTGTACGGTATTGTCACTGGTTGTATCTGCAACAATAGTCTCATCTGCTTCTTCAACCGGTTCCATCGAAACCGTATCAAGAATGATAATATAGTCAGAAGCATGCGTAAAAGTAAGCTCTGCCTGACCAGTCTCATCTATTTCATCTGCACAGATAAATTCCAACGCATCTGTACTTACATTATAATAGAAGAGGTTTGCTACAAGTCCCTTATTCGCTTCTCCTACATTGAGTCGCATGACTGCTTCAAAGCCAAAGGCTCCATCATAGGCAAGTGTGAGATTCATGGAGAAACGCTCACCAGTCAGGGCATTGATCAGGTCTACAGGAATCGTATCTGATGCCTCCTCACCAAGTGCCACATGGAAATCAATATCACTGATGTTCTCTTTCTGAACACTCATGCCATTTACCTGCCAGATGATTCCATTATCAAGCTCGAATTGCATCGTAATATCTTTTCCTTTAATCATATCAAAGATATCACCGGGTACAACACTTGAACCATTCATATTTACTACGATTGTACCGCCTTCAGCGCATACCGCTGATTCTGCCCTGATCACATCCCAGCCTTCCTTATCATCCTCACCCTGGATAAAAGGTCTTGCCTCTTCGCCTTCCTCTACCGTATCATTCTGTGCTGTCGGGACTTTGCGCTGAGGTTTCTTCACATTATCAGCCGGTTGTGTGGGCTGTACAGGATCAGGTATCGGAGCCGGTGTCAGTATTGGAGTCAGAGAAGGATCAGGTGTTGTCTTTGCAGGTTGCATCACATCCTTGTGTACATTATTCATGAAACCAGAACTTTCTGAGTCATTTCCAGAATCATTACTGTTGTTGGAACTACCAGCATCTGAGTCATTTTTAGCAGCAATCTTAGCTATCGGCTTAGTCGCTGTATAACCACAGGCGCTACACTCATATGTCATAACTCCTTCCTCTGTAGTAGTCGGTTGTTTTGTGACTCTGCTGGTCAGTGCCGCATGATTCATAGAATCTTTTGCTGTTTCTGTACTTTCCATCAGCTTTTCATCACATATGAGACACCAGAGTTCTCCAGTGCTGCCAACAGCGATACAGGTTGCTTTTATCTCACCACGACGTTCCGTCTTAGCATGCTCACAGCTTGAACGGGTAATTGCCACGTCAACTGCCAGATTTTCATAATTCACAGAATCCGATGCCGTATAAGCTGCTGTAACAGTTATCGTATTTCCCACTGTCAGAGCCGTATCCTGTCCCTCTGCCGGAGTCCATATCCAGCCATCAGGAAGCTTCACATCACTGATCTGTTCGCAGGAAAAGTCAACCTTTATCTTACTGCTTGGAATCTGCGGAGGATTCTGTGCTTTATTGACTGTTATGGTAAATGTTCCCTTCGCTGTCTCATAAGATGTAGTATCAGCCGGTGTAAAGACATATTCACAGGTCTTGCCATTATCATTCTGATGAGAAAGCTTCATATCTGCTGTCACCCATGTGAACGTACCACTTACTGTCTCATTACCGTATGCATCATCAGATCCACGATTGCCTCTGCCATCACCATAGATCACAGTTCCTGTCAGCTTCTGACTATACAGAGTATCACCATGCGTATAATCGCTTATCTGCGGTTCAATCTGTATATAAGGTCTTGCCTTTTTCACAATCAGTATCACCGTCTCCATCGCTGAATTTTCATAATGCTGCATATCAAGAGGCTCAAAATAGATCCTGCGCTCACTCTGTCCTACCGTCGGAGTCCAGTTCTCATCTTCCCATTTCCAGATACCTCCAAGCTGCTGATCGTCTACACCTATTACAATACCGGGATTTTTTGAAAGTCCATTTAAAATCTCCACGCTATATGCTGATGTACGATAAATCTGCTCTGGCGGATCCGGTGTGAAAACAATGTGAGGAACTGCTTTATTGACTGTAACAGTTGTATATCCAATATATGGTGCATATTCCACATTATCCGGGGTAAATATCCACTCAGCCAGGCGCTCCCCAACTTCCAGCTTATAATCCGGAGCGTTCCATGCAAGTGTTCCCACTATTCCTTCTCCGGTATCTGCATCCACAAATTTTGCTTCATTAAACTGCAGTACGGACAAAGGTTCCCCATAAGTCATCTCATTTTTCTGCAAAGTAATCTCACCCTGTGGTTTTAACGGCTTCTGTTCCACCAGTTCAAGATTGAATATCAGCGAATTACCATTATTTATTGTATAGTTTTCTGTTGTTACAGGGACTGTAATTGTTGCTGTATTACCTATGTTACCCGCTGCAAGCTTATAAGCCAGCTTACCTTCCTTATACTGTGGTGCTTCAATAAACGAGCTGCTGTCTGTTGTTGATATCACGTCAAAATTCACAGTACCACAATCCGCCGGAAGCAGGGCTAAAAGGTCAATACTGTCTTCATTCTCTCTTGAATACAGATATTTCTTATTGATGGAATCTACCGTATATGCCCTCTTATTTACTGTCACCTCCACGGTCAGAGACGTTGCTGCCGTATAGTTCGTAGATTCAGGAAGAGAAATTGTAATCTTCGTACTTCCAGCACTCTTGACAGTCACCTTGCCATCATCTGATACCGAAAGAATCCTGTCATCATCTACACTCACACCGTTTATGTCTTTAGAATCGCTTACTTTGTATATAAGCTTTCCTTCCCTGTTGTTTGGTGATACATTTAAGGAAAAGGCAGAATCTTTGAAAGTTACAGTCTTACTTGCGGTAAAGCCTTCATTCTGGATAATTTCTCCGGCAGCCTTTGTAATCGTAAGAGTTCCTTCCGCCTTGGAGTTGGCTAAATCCGATAAATTCTCATAATACTTCGCCGTCACTTCATAATTACTGCTGTTTGAGCTTACTGTAAATGAGTATTTGCCACAATCCGATTCCTTGGTTGCCAAAGTGCGCAGAGACAATGTATTTTGAATGGTTTCTTTCGTATCTGAACCTGCCAGTCCCTTACCTTCACCTCCTGCAATATTAAAAGAAACATCCGTTATATGAGGTATCTCTTCCCCATAACCCACCGTCATATCTGCAACGTTAATCGTAATAGGACGTTTGCTGATAACCGGTCTTACCCTAAACACGGTATTTTCATAAGTATCAGGATATGCCGCAGCATCCGGGATGAAAGTCACCTGACACTCTGTTGTAGTGTTCATCTGTAAAGGTGTGGTAGATTGCTCTGTAATCTTCCATTCGCCCTTGACCTCTTTACCAGCATACTTCGCCACACCTGAGGTTATCTTTAGTTTCTGTGGTGTGTCGCTATAGTAACCGGTCAATACAGGTGCAGTTTCTATTACTGGTATTGCCTTAGTCGTGGTAAAGCTCATAAAAGGAGTTGCACTGATATTGCCTGCTCTGTCAATGCTTACCATCCGGATGGTACATGCTTCAGTTGGCTGTAAATCTGAAATAGTGAATTCATAATGACCCTTGGAAGCCTGACTGATATGTAATGCTATTTCTTTATGAAAAGAACCAAAAGAAACCTCTGCCTTTTCCCCCTCATTTGTAAAATTCGGTGTCCACTTTCTGTCATCCCCCTTTATTGCAAGAGGAAGATATCTATTATCACTATAAGAACCGTTATTCGATAAATCAGCATAATGCTTCTTCATTTCTGTTACAAAATCATTGTAATCAGACTCATTGTCAAATTCATCTGCATGCACATAGAAGTACAATAATGTCAGGTCTTCCGGTGCCTCAAAAGAGAATGTACCTTCTGTATCGGTTAAGGTTCCATTTGCAGCATTCGGCATATTTATCGAATAGGAAGAAATCGTATTATCTCTTACAATACCTTCCGTGCAGACATATTTGCTCTTATTACCGGCTTTGTCCACAGCATACGCATAAATGACATAGTTGGCATCTTTGCTTAAATTCCCTACTGTAACAGCAGAAGCTCCATTCACCTGTACTTCCACAAAGCCGGCATTCACATCTGCTCCGGCTGCCGGTAACTGATCTAATTCTTCTGCGGTCTTAACCTTATAATTATCTATTGCATTTTCATCAGAAACCTCTTCAACATAGTAATAATACTTATCCACTCCACTGGTATCAATTCCTGCTTTTGCATCATTGGCACGAATCCTGATATCCAATGTCTCATCATTATAAAAATGCTTGAAGCTGATGGTATGTAACAGCTTCTTCCACCAGTTCTCCTTAATCTGAATGCCATATTTATCTGCATTTCCGTCAGCATCCTCCCATACAGGGGCTGTCTTATCAATCTGAACCGTCACAGCCACAGGTGTACCGATATAGCCGTTATCCTCATCTTTTATATACAGCGTCTGTGTATTCTTACCCTCTGCTGTAAAAGTATATCCGGAAGCAGAACCCCTGACAGCATCAGCTACTGAAGCATAGACAGCCAGCTTGCTGCCTAAGCTTACGCCTGATTCTATGCTGCCTGTGTATACAATCTTGTCTGTGTCAGAATCATTATCTGAATCGCTAAACTTTACAGACACATCCCCATTGTACCAATTTCCTTTGGATGCTGTGGTCTGTACAGGTGAAAATGCATACTTAACTGCAAATTTATTTTCAGCCTGGATTTCTCCGGAATAATTACCTTTACCTGTAAAGACCAAAGCTGCATCATTTGTTATATCCGTATTGTTAAGACCGGATACGGTAAAGTCAGTGTCTTTTACCAGGGTATATCCATTTTTCGTATAGTTATCCGTAATCTGATACCCGGATGCAGGAAGGACCGGTTTCCCGGTATAATATGCTGCCAGACCCTCAGGTACATCCACATTAATGTCATATTGCAATAGCATGGAAAGATCTTTGGGGGTAATCCTTGCAATATACTTTTCAGAGGTAAGTGTACCAAAAAGACCATTCTCACCTGTTACTCTGAGATAAAAAGGATATTCTCCAGCATTAGTGATCTTATATGCATTTTCTTCGGTGCTGCCGGATTCTTTTTCTGTGATCCAGGTCTTTTGATCATCCGTGCTATACTCAACTTTGTAGTTTGATTGATATGTACCCTCCCCATACCATTTGTAAGCTTCTATCAAATCGCATACTGAAATATATTTATCATCAATCAGCGCTGCGAACTGATCGCGATCGTAGGAGTCAGCTTCAAATTGCAAAGGAATCACTCCCCATGCTGCCTGCTCTTGTCCGCTATAAATTATTTGGAGGACATTTATATCTCCCAGGCTTGCCGTACCTTTTCCAATCGTAAAATAAACGGTAAACTCTCCAATATAATTACCACGTCCTTTGATCTCAACCTGTGGCGCTTTTGCTTCATCAAAGCCGTCTTCACCCTCCGTCAGGGTGTATATCTCTGCATTGTTTTTATAGCGTACAACATACTCCGCTGTGTCACTATTCAGAGGACTGTCACCACCTACGCCTATAGGGCTGTTCAACCGCGTAGCCCCCTTTGAATTGTAATAACTTGGCTTTACAAGCTCCTTTGTTGTACCATCCTGCAAATCAAGGGTTACTTTCGACAATATCTGCGGATAACTGTCATAAGTACGTCCGGTCAGACCTTCAACATGCAGGTGTCCATTCGCATAAGCTTTTGCAAGGTCTGTAGTGCCACAATAAGCACACACACCATATGCATCTGGATTATGAGTAAAAAGTTTACATCCACCACTGTACTTTAATTTATTATTTTCAATTTTCTGAACTTGACTATATATTGTATCTTGATATGCACAAATAACAGTATTTACCGTGATTTCTGCATCACATAGAATATATTTGTCTCCTTCAAATTCAACAGAAGAAGCTGTATTCTTATCCATCGGAATAGCTTCTTCAAAAGATACACCCTCTGGTAAATCAGGCTTTAGCCATATATTATAATTTCTTTCTCCATAAAGTGCCACGGATATATTACCTTTTTGAAAAACATCTACGTTCCCCTGCCCTGTAATATTTACAGAATAACTCTTATTTATTTCAGTTCCAACAATAATCTTATTACCAGATCCATCCACTACTATACTATGATTCTTACCACTAAAATTTCCATTTCCATTTAAGTACAATGTTGTATTGTTTTGTAAATTCACTGCTCCATCTTCCGCATTGGATGCCTCTATAGCAATGTTTGCATTCGTGCAAAGTTTTGCGTCAGATACTTTAATAACTGATCCGGTATCATTCGTGACTTTTATGTCCTGAATGGTAAGGTTCTCCGCATTTGATATATCCAGCAAAGCACCCGAAGAATCTCCTGTAATTGTTTTTGGTTCCTCTCCTGCAGAATGCAAGGTCACTTCAGCACCCTTAAAATCAATAGATGCACTCGCTGATGTAGTTGTATCCTTAATCAAAAGTATATCCACTTTCGCTTTATCCAAATTGCTGTCTTTAGACGCATTCTGCAAAGCTTCCATCGCAGAATCCCAGGAGCTGTAGTGGGTAGCTGTTCCATTGATGGTGACTTCAACCAAATCATCCTCCAGTGTAACAACTTCATACTCTCCCACCAGCACATAGATCATCGGCAGTTCTACATCTTCACCCAGCACCAGTTTATTGCCTTTTTCATCAGTATCGGGCAGGACTGGGGTATAGACATAGCAGAAGCCGTTGTATTTCTTGCTGCTGTTGAACTCTTCTGCATCACTTTCGCCTGCATCAATCTCCCACTTGATATCTGTAAGCTTAATTTTCTCCGTCTTTGCTGCAGTCTCATCTTCCGTGTCAGGATTGGACTCGGCTGCATGAACAATCATCTTGTGAGGAAGCAGATTAGCCGCCAATGCAGACAACTGTATACCAAGAAGAGAACCACTGTTTCGTGCTTCCTCATTCTCTCCTGCATTATCCTCCAACTGCTGAACTTCTGGCGTTTCTTCTGCCTTTTCTTCCTGTTGACTTTGTTGGTCAGCATCTTCATCGGCTTTCTGTACTTCTTCAGAATCTGTCTGTGTGAAAGTCTCTTCGCTGCTGGATTCTGGTGTAGCTTCTTCACTTGAAGCTTCTTCCGAAGTCTGGGTAGATGCTTCCGTTTCCGTTGACGAACCTTCGTCAGTCTCCTCTGACATTTCTGTTGTCTGCTCCGTAGAAGTCTCGGTACTCTCCGTCTCAGTCTCGGTACTTTCCATTGCCTCGGTAGTCTCTTCTGTGGATTCTGTCTCGGCTTCTTTATCATCTTTTTCTACAGTCTGTGTCTTTTCCACCGTTACAGTCAACGTATCGGGAAAATTGATATCATCCTCTGATGCTCCAATCTCCAGCTTCTGCTCCCGTATGTCTTTTGACAAAGGGTCGAAAGCAACGATAGTCAGCTCTTCTTCTGTTGTCTGTGCGTCAACTGATAATGTTGACAAATCCACCATGTTACCGAACATGGCAATTGACAGACTGACAGCAAGTGTTCGTCTGAACAACTGTCTCCAGTTAGTGAAAGTATTCTTATTCTTCATATGGTAATCCCCCTTATGATTCCTGCTCTAATATAACAATTAACGTGCCCTTTTCGGGCACGTTTCATGAATCGACTCTACACAGGCAGTCAGTCAAGATGTTCGCTGTTAAAATCTGAAAACAGGTAGAGATACATCGCCATCTTATCCATGAAATCCATCTGCATAGTACTGCCCTCTTGTGCAGTGATCTCTACATAGCAATGCTGGCTTTCAAAGAAGCCGTTAAAATCAACAGTACCTGTAGCAATAAGGTTCCCTTCGCTGTCATAAGTCTGGGTTGCTTCTTCATTGGAATAATAATCTTTGGGATTACCATCTGCATCCATATAGCAGATGTAATAACCACCACTTCCGCCTTTCACTGCCTGCTCCTGCGCATAGCCGATACAGGTGTCATCTGCATCATAGAAACCATAGGTCGTTGCTGAAACAAGCGTATCCGTATTTTCATTGATTGGCTCATCTGTTACAAATTTCGCATAGAACCAGGTATTTCCATCAATGGAGACTGTCCATTTCGTATCAAAAAAACCTGTCTCTTCCATATACCCGGCTACCTGTCCATCAGCCAGAATATCCGTCCCCTGGTTGACTGCCTTCACATCACCATCAAAATGCACAGTCCCGGCTGTATTCAGTGCTTCCTTGGCTGCCTCTTCGCTTACAAAGGCTATCGCAGAAGCACCTCCACAGCCACACAGAACTGTTGCCGCAAGCGTTGCAAGTATCATTGCTATTCTTTTCTCTCTCTTCATATGTCTCTTCTCTCTCTCTTATCTCTTTATCTCTTTATCTGTTGGTCAGTCCACCGTCCTCATCCCTGGCAAGCTCTCTCGTTACCATGACTGCCATCGCAGTGATAAGCGGCAGATACTTCCTGTCATGAACGATCAGGAAAGCATTGTCCCACACGATATTTTCAATGGTGATGTCCATGTCATCCATAATCGCACCAATCAGCGTACCATTCAGTGTTACCTTGTAATTATGTCCAATCGTTCCTGCGTATTCGGTCAGTTCCAGCCTGCCTTCATTAATATCCATTGTGAAGGTATCACGTACGAAGGTGAACTGTTTCTCCAACACACCGTAAGGCTCTCCCCGGTAGAAAAAGCGGTAAGTAGCCAGCGCGTGTCCGATTTCCTTCGTCATTTTAAATATCTCATTGCCCTCCGTATCATGGATATACAGGTTAATGAGTGGCATCGTGCCATCTACTATGTAGACCGTATTCTGATCCTTATCCTGTACCTCAAAGTGCTCTCCGGTAAGCTTGAAATCCTCGGTAAAGGTATAGACCTCTGAGGGAGAAGCATCCATAAAAGGAATTACCTGCCCTGTCTTCACGTAATTCTCGATGCTTGCCTTCAACCAGTCCTGGAAGAAAAAGACATCCGTATGGTAGCAGAGATGTCCTGCTGTATCGGCTCCCAGATCTTTCACAGGCGGATAGACCGGTTCAGTCAATTTTTCCTTTATTGCGTTATCCAGAAAAGAATATCCGATATAACCAATGTTCCCTGCACTGTTGAGATAGAAGTATATGAACTGTCCCCTGTCATCCGGACCGAATATCATTGATTTATAAGGAGAAGTGTAGAAATATCCCAGCCAGGCAGAACCAAGCGGAGTCTGTATCTCCTTATAAGCTTTGTAGAATTCTCCTATTTTCCGTTCTCTATCCATTCCTATCATTTTGACTGCATCAGTTATACTGTTATAATCCTGCGGTGAACCCATCATAAAGATTGCAATACCGATAATCAGCACGACTGTTCCGAAGGATATCCAGAAGGTACTCCAGTTCCCCATGGGCCACATCCGTACACCCAGTACAGCTATCAATGCACCTGCAATACGATACTTCCACACACGCAATTTTAATGATTTGGACAACCCTTTGTACGCATCGTTGCTTTCTTTTACCTTGTTCGCCGCCATAGCCGCCTGTTCTCCTGCCCTTTTTAGAGGAGATCTGATTCTCCAGAGCCAGGCAAGCCAGCCAAAGAATGCTGCGAATAAAGCCAGAACGAAGAGTACAACAGCGGTATCTTCCAGGGAATTTCCCTCTATCAGGTCTACCGCAGTTCCGAAGATGCCTATCAAAATACATGTAATTGACAGACCAATCCACACTTTCTTCATATTTTTCAATCCTTTCGCTCTATGTCAATGACAATCTCTGACTTTATTATATCTGTCTCGACATTGTTTGTATAGCAAACTAAGGTTGAGAAAAACTAAACTTTTAACCAAACTTTTGACCCTGTATATAACAAAAAATCCCTTATTTCTAAAGGATTTTCGTCTTTTTGTCTTATTATTTACCTGGATTGTTTCTATTTTATTTCTTTCTAATCAGAAAGTTCACAAAATTATCAGATATTTTAGTTATAACAGACCGATCTCTCTTCCCCGATTGACTGCCTGCTGTCTGTTCTGTACCTGTAACTTTCGGAAAATGTTGTTACTGTGGAATTTGACAGTCCCTGTCTTTTTCCCAAGCCTGTCAGCAATCTCATCATTGCTCATTCCCTGTGCCATCAGGCGGAACACGTTCTTCTCCATTGTGGTCAATGGTTCATAATATTCTGCAGGCGATTTCAGATAATTTGGGAAATGCCTGCCCACTTCACCTGCAAGATCCATGATCGTATCTGTGAAACCGTCAGCACCTCTCTCCTGCTGATATATAGAAAGCATCTGCACCATACAACTGCCTTCATCTGCAAGTAAACGAATATAATGATACCGCCTTGCCAGCTCTAATGATTTGTCAAGTTCTTCACACATTCGCCCTTTTTCACCTGCTTTGTAATAGATAATGGCTGAGAGCATATAACATTCGCACAGATCCATATGCCTTTTGCCAGGTATAAGCAAAGTTATAAGCTGCTTGACCAGAACATGCGCAACCATATACTTGCCCATTTGCAGATAACAGCGTATCTTCACCAGATACGCATACATATCCATCATATAGATATCCTTATTCTCATCCGGCGCCGTATGTTCCAGCCATTGCGTCACTTCCTCCTGACGTCCATCATAGCAGGCTGCAAGGCAGGCAAGGGCATTTAAACTGGAGGTCAGTTCTTCCCATCCTGTCTCATGTATTCGTTCACGAATCTTCTCTACCAAGGGCTTTGCCATCCTGGTCTGTCCATTCACAAGCAGAATCTTCATCTGTAGAGCCAGGGCAACGAACAGACAGCGCATATCCTTATTCTGCTCAATAAGAGGAATCGTACCTGTTACCAGTACAAGTGCGTTGAAACAGTCATTATTCTGATAATACCATTCTGCAAGTAATATCTCATATACACTCTGCCCACCGCTTCCATACAGCTGTTGCACGGTATCTGTGATGATATCCCCGTGTCTCACCAGATATGGACCATATCTGGTAAAATCACGAAATCCATTTATTATGCTCGGACGGCATGCCGACAGGGTAAGCGCCCTGACCGGTACTGCCTGCGCCTTAATTAAATAGAAAACGATTCGCAGAAACATGGTATCACTTGTATAAGGCATTACCATTTCCAGAGCAATCCTGTAGAAATCTGTCTGGCTCATATCCTGTGGCTGCCAATGCTGTGGTGTCTCTCCTATCAGCTTCATGTAATCCTTTGCCTGATCCAGTCTCCCTGCCATGGAAGAAATCAGGGCAAGGTGTGTTACCAGCACGGGATTCTTTATGCAGTCATTCGTATCAAGACGATAGAAATATTCCCTGCAATCCCACAGAGCAGGCATGGAAAAGGGATGCAGCGCAAACTCTTCTATGATCGTTTCCAATATATGCCCTTCTTTATCTGCACTTTTCATAATGCGCAGCATTTCTTTACGTGGGCGTGGATATGTTTGTTTATCTTTTTTCACCATACTCGTTATTGTCTCTTCTTATAACCGCAGTCACAGTAAGGACCACCGGATGCTAATGTGTATTCCCTGACGAAATTGGTTACACCGCCAGCCTCGCTCATTGAATAGTCAAGGCGGCACATAGCAGGAATCAGCTGCTTTAATCCCAGTTCTGTCATAAGTGTGCAGATTCCACAGGTATAGAATTTCGCTTCGTAGCCGCTTCCATCTTCATATTCCCGGAAATCCATGTTCCAGGAATAAGGGTTTCTGTCACCGGCTCTGAGTGCTGCCGTTTCCTGCATTCCGCGAATATCTGATGGAGAATATTGGCTTTTACCGCTCTGTCTGCAGAACCACTCCATAAGACCTGTCATCATGGACTTTTTATAATATTCTGTTGCTGCATCTACATCTGGAAGTGTAGGCATTGTAAGCAGAAATGCTGAAAACATGGCACAGTTTATCAGGTTCATCTTGAATCTGTCTTTCTTCTCGAACTCAGGAATCCTGGCTATGATTTCTTTATATTTGCGTTTCGCCTTTTTTGTAATCTCCTTTGCCTTAGCTGGCTCGATTCCCAAGACAGTTGTCAGATTGTTTCTGAATGATTTTGCAAATATCAGCCACATGGCAAGCGGCATATCTACGTATTTCATATTCCTCGTACCCCTTTCACTCTCTTATAGTAAATATTTTATCACTTTTGTGTAGGAATACAAAGGGAATTAGTAATTCTAATATACCTATCGTAACTGTTTCATGCTAACTTCCACCCTTCTGATTTACTTCTGATGTCTACGAAATCTTTATATTTTCCCGGAACCTGCACAAGTTGATTGTGGGTTCCGCTCTGGACAATCTGTCCGTCATCAACAACCAGTATCTGGTCTGCCTGTTCAATCGTTGCCAGTCTGTGCGCAATCGTTACAATTGTTTTCCCTCTGGTAAGTTCAGATATTGCTGCCTGAATGAGATGTTCATTCTCAGGATCAACACTGGCTGTTGCCTCATCCAGTATGATGATTGGTGCGTCCTTCAATATCGCTCTTGCTATGGAGATACGCTGTTTCTCACCTCCGGACAGGCTTCCTCCGCCCTCTCCGATCACCGTATCATAACCATCCGGCAATTCCATGATGAAGTCATGACAGCATGCCTTTTTCGCCGCTTCTATCATTTCTTCCTGCGTTGCATCCGGCTTGCCAAAGCATATGTTGTTTCTTATGGTATCGTGAAACAGATAAACATTCTGGAATACCATGGATATATTAGACAAAAGGCTGTCGCATGTGAATTCTTTCACATTGTGTCCTCCTACGCTGACACTTCCACAATCTACGTCATAGAATCTTGCGATCAGATTACATATGGTAGATTTGCCACTTCCCGATGGACCTACGATTGCAGTCACCGTATTTTGAGGGATTTTGAAGCTGACATTTTGAAGCACCTGTCTCCTGCTTTGTCCCTCTCCATAGGAAAAGTCAACATTTCTGAATTCGATATTGTAATGGTCAATCTTTATTTGTCTGCCATCTGCATCAATAAAAGATTCTCCTGTCAGCGCATCCAGATGATTCAACGCGTCATCTATGATTGCCAGTACATGTGCACAGTCAGATATCGGCTCCAGTGAACCAAATACATGGAATGACAGCAGCACTACCAGAATCACAGAAGTAAAATCAAGCTGACCAGTAATTCCAAGATAAAAAGCCGCAACGGAAATTGCCACACTTGCTGTCTTCAGTGCCAGAAGATGCAGCGCATTAAAAGGAATATAGCCCCACTCTATCTTCAGGTTGATATCACGACTGTCTCTGCAGGCTTTTCTCATGGCATCCATAGAAGCCCCTGCTCTGCCAAAAGATTTTACAACCGCAAGACCTCTGGCATACTCCAGTGTTGCCCCGGTCAGATCTCTGTTCGCCTCAGCAAGGACTGGCGCATTCTGCGTACTGTATCTGGAAATAACAAGAAGGAATACCAGAGACAGCACAGCCCCTGCTATGGCAATCAGACCAACTTTCCAGTTAATATACGTCAGCCACAGAAGGATACACACAAAATTCAGATAACCGCCAACGAAATTGTCAATCATACGGATTCCCATGCCTTCCAGGGTATGAAGTCCTGTTGTGATGGAGTTTAGTATTGTACTGGTATTCATGTTCTGGAAATACCCAAGAGATACTCTCTTTAGTGCATCTCCTACTGCCAGTCTGTCTCTGGCGATCAGTTCATAGCTGATTGCCTCCTGGAATCTTGCTCTCAGATAATCAAAGAGAAATCGAAGGAAGATAAACAGCATCAAAATCCCTATGCTTTTACCTACCCATGCTGTACTGACCTTTTCTCCTCTTCCTGCACTTTCTACAAGTCTGCCTATTAGAAATGCCGCCCATATAACAGGCATTGCAGCGAACCACCCTGAGAAGAAGGAAAATACAAAACCAATATATAAGTTCTTCTTAAAAGCTCCACACCAGTGAATGATTCGTTTTACTGTCTTGAACATATCGGTTCGCCTCCTTTCTGACCTCCAACTGCCCAGTGTCTGGCTCCTACATGTGCCTGCCACATTCTCTCATACAGCGGACAATTCTCAAGCAGCTGCGCCTGTGTTCCTTTTGCTTCTATGCGTCCATTCTTTAAGACAACGATCTGATCTGCATCTGTTATCGTGGATAATCTATGGGCAATGACGAGCAGTGTCTTGCCTTTAGTCAATTCTTCTATACTTTTTTGCAATTTATCCTCATTCTCAGGATCGGTAAAAGCCGTTGCTTCATCCAGTATAACAATAGGTGCATTTTTCAACATGATTCTGGCAATGGCGATTCTCTGCTTCTCTCCGCCGGATAAACGCTTACCTGCCTCACCAGCAGGGGTATTATAGCCCTGTGGAAGCTTCTCAATAAATTCCTCACAGCAGGCTTTTCTTGCAGCTTCTTTTACCTGTTCATCGGTTGCAGACGGATTGCCGAGACGTATATTCTCCATAATGGAGCAGCGGAACAGAAAATTATCCTGTGTTACGAAGCTGACCATTTCTGAGAGCTGGTCAAGCGGCATATCCTTCACATTCACGCCGCCTATTGTGATCTTACCGCCAGTCACATCCCAGAATCTGGATATGAGCTTGGCAACCGTTGATTTGCCACCGCCACTTGGACCAACCAGTGCGGTATAACTTCCAGAGGGCATATCCAGATCAATCCCGTGAAGTACTTCGTCTTTTGCCTCTCCTGTATAGGAGAAATGAACATTCTTTAACTGAATATCATGGTTTGTGATCTGCGCACGTCTGGAAGGTTCAGGAAGTTCCCGCATATCAAGCAATCCCTGAATACTCTCTATGTTGTACTTCATCTCACGAATGCTCTCCATGAACACTTCTATCTTGGCAAAAGACGTTACCATGGACATGGACAGCATCACTGCAAGCACCAGCTGGGATATCGTAAGCTGTCCGTGAATTGTCAGATACAGACCTACCGGCAAGGTTCCAAGAAGCGTGGAGGGGAACAGTGCAAAGGTCATTTTCATGGTAATCCATGTAGAGGACAGCCATTTCACAACGAACTTCTTATAGTCAAGAATAGCTTTAGAATATTTCTCATAAGAAGTACCAGCTCTGCCAAAAGCCTTAATTACTTCAATTCCTTCTATGTATTCCACAATTGTACTGTTCATATGAGCATTGGATTCATCATACTTGGTAAAGCTCCTGCCGCTTATGACCATAGTAAGAATCATGAATACCATGGATAACGGAACCGTTACAAGCGCCGCCAGAGCAATTCGCCAATCCAGAGCAATCAGCGCTATGATACTGATTACCGGCAGTAATATATGTCCGCTTCCCTCAGGAATCATATGCGCAATAGGCGGTTCCATGTTCTCGATCTTTTCCACCATAATGCTCTTGATCTCACCAATGCTGTGTCCTTTCACATCGCCCAACGGAGCCTTGAGGAACCGGTCTGTCAGCCTGAGTCTCAGTCCTTCCAGAATATGATAGGCAGCAATGTGCGATATCCAGGTGGATGCTGAGAAACACACAATCTTAATTACATGGAACAACAGTGCATAGAGACACCATCTGACAATATCCTGTATAGGAACATTGTTGATATTTCTGATATACAGGTCTATTGCCCTGTATATGCAATAATATGGGATAAGTCCGCTGATAACACTTATAATGGATAGAATGATTGACAGGAGCATCCTGCGCCCGCTTCCATCCGTATAACTAAGCAGCACCCCTAACCAGCTGTCTTTTTCTTTTTTCACTTCAATTACCCTTCTTTCCTGATTCTGTATTCTGCCGGAGATACCCCCATCACACTGCGGAAAGCAACCGAGAATTTCCCTGGATTCTCATATCCGACGCAGGCAGCTATATCCTGTATCTCTCTGTCTGCATCCTGCATCAGCATACTTGCCGCCACATTGACTCTGTACCTTTTCTGATAGGAGTAGATGGAATCTCCGTAGACATCTTTAAAGCATTTCTTCATAGTCGTAGCAGGCATATCGTACATGGATGACAGATCTTCTATAGTGAATCTGGTCTTGAGATCTCCTGTGATCTGCGCATGTACTGCCTTGATCTTCTCCATCTGCGTTTTATAATAGTAAGGTCTGATCTCCCTGCTGTTCTCCACCGTCATTGTCTCAAGATACAGCAGCATCTCCACTACTTTGATCTGGTAATACTCCTTGGATGCTGATATCTCAGGTCTTTCCATATTTCTTCGATAGAAACTGGATATGATACGGCTCAACCCCTCATCATTACGGATAACATAGGGCTTATCCTGCGTACAATACCGCATACGCAGCTGCGCAATATCCACAGAGAATCCAAGAAACATCGTATCCAGTGCCTTCTGCGTCTCTTCCACATCCATGAATACACTCACTCCATGATAATGCCGCAGAGGATAATAAGTTGTCCCCTTATGATTCTCCCTGTTATCCAGTCTCAGCTCATTCTCCTGCATGATGCTGAACACACCGGGCTGTACCTCCATTTCAATCCTGCCCTCTCTACAATGATCGATACACAGAACCTTCTTATCCTTCTGCAATTCAAACTCCGAATCGCACTTCTCCATATGCATATCAGAGAAACAGATCATCACACCCGGCATGACCTGATATACAGTCATAATGCCTTCTCCTGTAACGTCATTCATCATCAGGACAGTGCAACTCTCATTTTTAATCATTGTTTTTACGTTATTCCCAAGATTTGCAATTTCGTTTACTTTCAAATCTACACCACTTCCCTCTAGCAAAACTAATTTATGTTAGATTGTTCTAACTGTTTATTATAGTATCACGTCATTTTCCCCTTATCCATACCAAAATAGACATGAGTAATCCATTTAGACGGAAACTTGATACCAGGAAACCCAGTATTATGCTGTTTCCGGGAACCTGTTGTTATTGGAAGACCAATTTGGGACATGTACTGGAGACTGCTATTATGATGCCCCTGTTCTACCCGTTGATTACTGGTAAGGGCGGCGATCTTTTGAAGAAAGTCTTTGAAAAGAAAATGAATCAGGGAAATGACAGTTCAGACTATATGAAGAAATTTATGGATATGATGGGGGGTAAACAGCGGCATGGATTTCTCGTTTATTTCCAAAGAATCCATGAAAAATCAGTTCTGTAATAGAGTAGGAGGCGGTGACTAACCGCCGTCCTCTCACAGCACCGTACGTACCGTTCGGTATACGGCGCTTTCAATAGTTAACGTGCACAGACTGATAGGCTGTGGCTAAATCATAAAAGCCACTGTTTATCAGTCTTTGTTTTATTAATCCTCTGTTGACCGCTCCCATTCCCGATACATACCAATGCCCCTTGCGACTGTTTGCCGCTTGATGTGCATAGTATTCTGGTATTCCCAGTTCCATCAGATTTCTTTTCTTGGTTTTCGGTAGTTTCCATTGCTTCCATATACACATCCGGATTCTATGATATAGCCATTTATTAAGTTCTTCTATTCTACTCTTCATATCTGCAACCCCATAATAATTCAGCCATCTTCGCATATATACTTTTATCTTCTCTAAAGAAGGGCGTATGCTCTGAACAGTCCTTCGGGAACTAAGTTCTTTCAGTTTTGACTTCATCTTCTTCCATGACTTTACATGAACCCGGACATATATGCCCTTTCCGCTCTTTCCCAATGTAAAGCCAAGAAACTTAAAATTTCGGATTGCAAACACACTTACCACACGACTTTTCTTCTGATTTACTTTTAGTTTCAGTTCCTCTTCCAGATATCTCGTGCCTGTTTCCAGTAGTCTCTTTGCGGCTCTGTCACTCTTCGCCAGTATTATGATGTTGTATAAATAAAGTTGACACCTTATTCTCAAGGAATTCATGTATAATAAAAGAGAATAAGGAGGAACTCTCAATGTCACGAACCCAACGTAAATACGACAAGGAATATAAGATCCAGGCTGTCAAACTTGCCAAAGAAATCGGCGGTGCTAAGGCAGCCAAAGAATTAGGTATCCCAGAAGGGACCATCCACACATGGCTGAAAGCAGTTAGGGCAGGCACATTGGATATTGGCGACGGTGCACATACTCCGGAAAGCGCGATGAGTCTTGCTGAGGAGCTTGCCATGCTCCGCAAACGCGTTAAAGATCAGGACAAAGAAATCCGGCGTCTGAAAGAGGAAAATGAATTTCTCGAGGAAGCAAGCGCTTTTTTCGCAGCCAGCCGTCGGAAGTCAGCAAGAACCAAAGAATGATGTTCATTGCCATAAAAACGAAAGACGGCGTGATTAAGGGAAAACTCTCATTCTATTGCCGGATGCTTGGCGTCAGCCGCCAAGGTTTCTACAAATATCTTGCTATTAAAGATCGCCCTTGGAAATATCAGGATCTTGCTGATGCCATGAGAGCGATCCATGCTGAGGATGAATGCAATGATACCTATGGACGTATTCGCATGTACCAAGCACTGCTCCTTAAGAATCCGACGGGAATCAAGATCCCCAGTGAACGAACCGTTTACAGGGTTATGGATGAAATAGGACTTGTCCATCGGCCAAAGCGCAAGCCAAATGGCATTACCAAGGCTGATCGGGAAGCACGTAAGTCAGATGATCTTCTGAAGCGAGAGTTCAAGGCTGATAAGCCACTTGAAAAATGCGTAACTGATATCACAGAAATCAAGGCGAAAGATGGAAAACTGTATGTTTCAGCCATCTTCGACTGCTTTGATTCCAGCGTTCTGGGACTGGCAATGGAAACAAACATGAAGGCAACTCTGTGTGAGCATACACTGGATAATGCCTATCTGGCGCATCCTGATCTGCGAGGTGCCATTGTACACTCCGACAGAGGAACACAATATACCAGTGAAACCTACCGTCAGGCGCTTTCTAAATATGGCATTATACAAAGCATGAACAGTGCTGGTGGCAGGTGCCACGATAATGCTCGATGTGAAAGCATGTGGGCCAGAATGAAAAGCGAGCTTCTCTATGACCGCTACAATACGGAAAGCCTGACCACGGATGAACTGAAAGTTCTTATTTGGAGATATTTCATCAGTTACTGGAACAACAGGAGGATCTGCTCTGCCAACGGTGGGCTTCCTCCTATGATTAAGCGTCAGAGATACTACCAATCTCTGGGTCTGGCTGCATAGGAAATGATATCTTTGAGATAAATGTGTCAACCAATATTGACAATATCATTACGATATCATCTGCATATCGGACAAATGCCACTTCTCTCTTTTCAAACTCCCGATCGAACTCATTCAGATAAATATTCGCCAACAGCGGAGATATGTTTCCTCCCTGTGGCGAACCTTCCTCTGTTTCCATAACTACACCATTCTCCATCACTCCACTTTTCAAGTATCTTTTAATCCACTGGATTACTCGCTCATCTTTTATATTTCTACGCAAAATATTTAGGAGCATTTCGTGGTTTAAAGTATCAAAATACCTTGATAAATCCAATGACACTGCATGGGTATATCTCTGTTCTGCATACTCTTTTACTTTTATGATAGCGTCTTTTGCACTTCTCCCCGGACGATAGCCGTAGCTGTTGTCAGAGAATATCGGCTCATAGATTGGCATGAGCTGTTGTGTAATGGCTTGTTGGAAAATACGGTCTTTGACTGTTGGAATACCAAGCTTTCGTATTCCACCGTCTGGTTTCGGGATTTCTACTCGCCTTACCGGGTCTGGGCTGTATTTTCCCCGATATATCCTCTCGATAATGGCTTTCTGATTCTCCCGAAGATATGCACCGATTTCTTCTACGGTTATTCCATCGATTCCCGGTGCTCCCTTGTTTGCCTTTACTCTCTTAAAAGCTCTGTTCAAGTTATCCTTGTACAGTATCTTCTCCAAGAGTTCCGACTGTGCACTGTCTCTTTCCTTCCATATCCGGTTGAAGGAGCGATGCGCTCTCACATATCCTTCATGTTCCGCACTATTCTTTTGCAAGCAGCTTTCTCTGTTTTCTGCATCCATCTGTCCTTCCTCCTTTCCCGGTTGTACTAAAGACTCCTATTGATTTGGTCCTTCATCTCTCGACTACTATGACCTCTGCTGACTTCTGTATGTTCAGCACTGCCTCGTTTCCTTGTACAGTGGTTACTCCTTTCAGAGCATTCCATACAGACCTCCCTGGGTACCACACGTTTCTTTCTCTCCATCCATCTGCCACATTTACCATCCACGATTCCGTGTAGTTATTGGGCTTCGGCTTGTATGGCAACCTTACCCTCATGAATAGCCTCTTATGTGATTTCTGTTCGTCAGACCAGAGATTCGCCCATGGGTTAATATGTTCCCCACATCCGGCTTCCTTCAGATTCCACCTCGCGATGGACACCCTTGCCTTCGGCTATATCCTTCCCACTACCGGGCGGATTACGCAGACTTTACTGCCTAGAAACGTGCGCCGCCAGGCGCACCATAAAAAGGGTTCCGGAGAAATCTCCGAAACCCTTGAAATTACTGAATAATTTTTGATTACTCGATGATTGTAGCAACACGACTAGCGATGTCACAATCTGTATTGTTTGTAATATTTTTAATGATTATATATTTTGAATATTAGTACATTTTGTGATTATTATTCTTATTTCAAAAAATTATCAAGTCCAAATTAAGCCCACGGGCTCATTACCTCCAATAAAAATGAAAGGACTGATTATAATGAAATTGATACACGCAGAATATAACCCGATGCATAACAGCATCGACATTAACCACTATAACGGCTACATCCTCCGGATTGATTGCAATCACGCAGAAGATGGGATACGGACTACTCCTAATTCGCAACGGTGCCTGAATGCTCTGGCGATTGATGCCCCTCTGGAATATGCAAAACTTGCTCTTGATGGCGAGATGCAGGCATGGGTGGATGCGGAGGATAGTTTGGAAGTATTTTAAACATATTATTTTCTTAGGCAAGTTCCTATTTTCTAATAGTGCTTGCCTATTATAATGTCCTATTTGTCCTTTATTTTGTCTTAAGCCAAACTGATTATTTTCGTCTTTCGTGAACTATAATATACTCTTTTGTCATAGAATCTACTGGTTTTAAATCCACCATCGAGGTTACTTTTGGAGTCCGTTTATTTGGAATCTCTCTTTCCGCAAATTCAATATTTTTAAATTCCCTACTCTCCAGATATTTTTGCGTTATTTCTGTTAAATTAATTTTAATTCGATCAACCGTTCTGTTACCTAATGTTAAAACAATAAACTTATCCGTAACTTTGCACAAACCTTCTAACCAAACAAAATAATCATTAAAAAATCGAATTACCTTTTCTTGTTTTTCAATAGATATTTTGTCTAAATATGGCTTTATTAATCCTTTTTCAAACTCGCCTAGTTTTGTCTCCTTTTTATTTCCTCCCAGACTCATTCTGTCAATAATCGAATAATTGTCCAACTCCCAACCTTCTAATTCCAAATCTCTCTTATCAATAATGTATAAATCTAACATAGAAAATTGACCATATGGCACTGTTGTAGCATTATCTCCATAAGGTGGTGAAGAAATAGAAATATCAAAAATTCTCGACGGCAATTCTTTGAGCAGACCTAATACATCTCTCTTATAAAGAATATAATTTTCTGTACATTTCTCATATTTTTTAAAGTTCTGTTCAATAGCCTTTATATAATCTTTAATTAAATTATTTTCTATTCTTTCTATTTTTTCACTTTCTTTTTTATATAATTTGTATGTGGAACTTCGTGTATTACTATATTTCCTAATACAATCGCAGAGCATAATCCAAAAAAAACGTCTGTCATTGTCATTATCAATCTGCAAAATAGCAGCCTTAATAATACTAAGTGTTTCGATAATATCTTTTCTAAACCACTTTTCTATATTGGGAAATTTTATTGTTTCAACCACACCCGGGTTATTAATATGTTTAATAAGTAATGTCAAACTATCTTTTATATTCTTTGATACACCATCTAATTTTACTCTCGTAATCAAATTGGCTAGCGGATTTATATCGCATCCTACAAGATGCAAATTTGAATCAATCTCCATCGCTTCATATAGCGCAGTTCCAGAACCATGAAAAGGATCAAATACAGATGTTATTTTATTTTTTTGTATTAACTCAGTCAAAACTTCATTTTGGATGGGTGCTATCATAACTGCCGGATACAGAACAGTTCCATGTATGTCCTCTCGTTTTTTATAATCACTATACTCAATATTTTCCAACATAATTGTATCAATCCTTTTCATCAAATCATTGTATATTGCTATTATTCAGCATTTCATTTACAAGAACCAAAAAAAGTCCTATTAAATTGCCCAAATTATCTACATCCATTTCAGAAATATATGTCATGGATTTATGAGCACCCAAATGTGCTTTTGAAACCCCAGTCTCATAAGCTGATTCGTCAAGTATATTTCCTAAACTATGATAATCAATCATTGCTGCGGTTGCTATTTCACTTTGATACTTAGGGTTACTCTTTATATATTTAATTACCATTGATACTTTTTTTGAAAAATCCTTTTCGTTCCCAAAAAAGTTGCTGTACTTAGTGGACTTGGATATTGCATCCAAACTAATTTCAAATAATGAACGTAAACAACACGCAATAATTTCTTTATACGATTTTAAATCCAGTTGATTAATTTGTTCTACTATTTTATTTATATATGGATTATAATTCAAAGTATAATTTTGAGCAGCCGGTATCATAATTAAATGAGGTTTTGTCTTTCCTGAAGAAAAATCTGACATTCTCACGACAAACTCTAATATTATATTTTTAATAACTAATCCCGTTTGCGAATCCAAAAAAGAATATTCTATGTTTAGTTTTTTTGTACTTGTAATACTTGGTAAAATATTATTTACTTCTTTATTATCAATTTTTACTTTTACTTTTGATTTATCAACATCCTCTCCTTTGCTATTTCGAACAGATGCAATATAACTAAATAGGTCGATTTGTTCTGATGGAATCTGGATTTTCATGTAATCATTCACATTTAGCCGAATAATTGCAGGGATTGTTTTACCATTTCCCGTCTTATTTTCCCCTTTACTATCAGTTTTCGTTTTCCCTTGTATAGTCGCCCATACTTCCTTTCCCCATAAAGCAAATTTAATCTTATTATTGTGTCTTTCTATTTCTACTAATTCTCTAAATGCAAAATCACTGCAAATAAATTTTCTAAATTGTTCAACATCTGTATATGTATCACATTCTTCCGGCAATTCTGAACTAGTCAAAATTTTAAATTCTTTCAAATATTTTTTATGTTGTGAACCAACCGTTTGTATTTTTTTATTTATTTCTTGTAAAACAGTCTTGATTTCATCCGTCAATTCGTTTTGAAGAAATTGCGAACGATCCGAATTAAAATTAATTGCTTTATCCGCACTAATTATTTCAATTTTACCTATCATTTGATTTAACACCAAATCAGTCTTAATATTTTTCATTATATTAGGATCAAACATATCATAGTTGTTAAATAAATTACAATTAACATACATCAACGGAGTCAAGTCATTTTTAGGATTCAAATATAATCTGTCAATCTTATTTTTCCCATGTGGAGGCAACTGAAATATTACTAATTCCAATCCCAGTTTATATCTTGTTGAGTCAACGAAAAATTTCTCCTCAATAATAGGAAAATTATTATATAAAAACTTTATTTTACCATCATCGTTATTGTAAGTAACCTGGTATAGTCTATAATCTGGTGCATTATCTAAAAGCTTTATAGAAGATGAACTTTTATATACAATCCCGTCAATCTTAATATTAATATCAAAAGTATCATCATCAAATGCATTTAATATTTTCTTATAATTCTTTTCTTCTTTAAAGTAGTCCAACAAAGAATTCATATTATAATCGTCTATACTAATTTCTATTTTTGTTCCCTTCTCAATAGAATCATCTTCAATAAGTTCAATAACACATTCTGAAATATCGTATTGTCCCACTAAACTATCATAATCCAAACTAAACCGATACCCCTTGTCTTTCTTCGTTTCCCATTGAACTTTATGTCCAAATTTAAATACAGACAAAAATCCTAATCCTTTAGAACCCTGAACATATCTATTGTATTTTTTATTAAGACTTCCATATATTTTATTACTGTTTGATATATGAAACAACGTATCAATATCGCTTTTATTCATACCCTCACCAGTGTCTTTTATTATCAATTTCTTTTTTGTAGAATCCAAACTCACTTCTACACTTGGTGCACCCGCATCATATGCATTTTTAATTAATTCATTCAATGCAATAATATTTGACGGTATTTTTTCAGACAATTCACTCACAATATTTCCACTAATTGTTACTCTACTCTGCATTTTTATCTCCTTGTATTTAAAACATGAATTAGTCACCTGAATTAAACTCTACTAGTTTTTCCCAATCAATACTGCCGTCCTCTTTGCAGAAATCATTTGAGAATTCTCGCACCAATCTATTTGCTGCTTTATTATAACTTTCTTGGTACTGTGCTACATACTGTTCTGGTAATGTACCCATATATGTAATAATCTTCTTGTAAAATTCTTCATCTCCGGTCAATTCTGTCCAAAATTTCTTTCCAGCCAGTTCCTGATACATCTTAGGTTTTCCGCGACCGGAATCTTTCTTTTTACCATAACAGTATCCCACATATGCCTCATATCTTGCCTTTGCTTGCTGTGCAAGTTTTGATGCTGCCATAAAATTTTGTTCTTGGCGTTTTTTACTATCAGCATTGAATACAGATGGTCCACTCTTAACAGCAATCGCATACATTGTGTTCTCACCCTTATCTTGAATCATGATATCAATGCCTTCTGCAAGAGCCTTATTTCCATTACTCGCAGCAATTGCAATAGGCTCGAAGAAACAATTACCAAATATGGTTTCTTCACTCGAACTCACAAATGCTGTAAGCACAGATTCAACAATTTCTGCTGCATTCTGCATAGCTTTTGCTCGATATAAATACGGATTTTTCCTTTTCATTATTTTTTGAATATTTAATTCGTCTATTTTTGCAATCAAATTTGCATAGAAAGTTTCTAATGCTTGTGCAATTGCTTCTATCACTGCCTTTTCATCATAACTATTATTTATTGGCATACCGCATTTCCTCCTAATTCCAATGCATTTTTTATTCTATTATGAATATCAGTTCCTCTAAACCTTTTCGTTTTAATCAAAGCTGTTTTATCTGCTGTTGCAATAACTGCACGTCCAATTGCCTCTGCCAAGCCAATCGGTACTGCGTTTCCTATTTGCCTATACTTTGCAGCTGTGGTTCCTATAAATTTCCAATCTTCCGGAAATTGTTGAAGACGTGCATACTCATGTACACTCAGCGGTCTATTCATTCTAGGATGACACATCATTGTCGCTTTCTGAACAGGTGATGTCACAACTGTAGGTGCTGGTTGGCTATAAGATAATCGTCTATAAAATCCTACTTTTCCGCCACCAGATTCATATGCACCACCCATTGCAATTTTCTTTATATCATCTGGCAAATCTTTCCAGTTTCCACCTTCCGGAACCATTTCTAAGTAATGTGCTCGCTCCATGCTTAATGTTGCACATTCACCTTTTTCATTTTCTATATCACTGATTACTTCTCCTACTGTTTTCCACCTATACTCTTCCTTTTGATGCATCTGAAAATGTGTTGGAACTGGCAAAAAGATGTCTTCGTGGTCTCTACTTCCAATCAATACAAACCTTTCTCTAAATTGCGGAACTCCATAATTTACCGCATCCAGCACACCATAAACAGTTTTATATCCCAATTTATTGAATTCGGATAATATTACATCTAATACTGTTCCAAGCTGTTGTTCTGGGTCATCCGCATTTCTTTCTGCTATCGGAACATGTTTTAAAGGCGATGACATTATGCCTTTCACATTTTCCATTATAAAAAAACGAGGTTTAATATAATCAATCATACGAATATAATCCATAAATAAACTGCCCCTAGGATCATTGATACCCAACCGTTTTCCTGCTGTTGAAAATGGTTGGCACGGAGGACCCCCACATACTAAAAAGGGCTCTCCTACATTCAGCCCTGCTAAATCCAACATTTGTTGTGGTTCAATTTTTCGAATATCTCCGCCTAATACTTCGTGTCCATTTGCCTTCATTGTTTCTACACATGCTAGTTCAAAATCTTGTCCAATTTTCACATTCAACCCTGCTTTTTCCAATCCTATGTCCAATCCCATCGCACCAGAAAAGAAGGAAATAACATCTCTATTAGAATAGTATTGACTATAATCAATTCTTTTTTTACTCATTATATTTTATCTCCATTCTCTAATACAAAACTTCTTTCAAATGTACAATCTACCACTTCCGCAATTTTTTCTAAATCAGAAACAGTAAATGTCTCCCTTTTAAGTTTAGCATTAAAATTCTGCGGTGATGTTCCTACCCTTCTAGCCAACTCAGATACACTAATATTTGACCGTATACATAATATTTTTATTTGCTCCGACACATTCATAATGGTACCTCTTTCAAAAATCAACTTTACAATTTCAAGTATAAACTTTGTATTTTAAACTGTCAATCATTTTATAGTTTCTTACACCACATGGGTTTCAGTTAAAAATATATTCTTGATATTCTTATCTAAAAAAGAAGTGTCACAAAACATCTTTAACTTCTCATTCTGCAACACTTCTATCATTATATCATCCAGCCACTTTCTGCCTTACCCATTCCTTCACTTCGCCAATCCGCTCCCGGAACACCTCCAGCATATTCCTTCCGTTTATCACGAACTGCTTCATGAATTCATATGCTTCATTCAGCTTGTACCTAAGTCCTCGATTCTCCTCCTGAAGTTTCTGGTTTTCATAGGTAAGATTGACCACCTTATCTACCAAATCTCCATAATCTGCTCCGGCTACAATCTCAGCCCTGACTTCTTCCGCTACTCGTTTTTGCTCCTCAGCCTCGGCTTTCGTTGCCTCCAGATTGTTTAACTCAGATTGTGCCCTCTCCACTTCTTTCTTTTTATCTGTCAGTTTCTCGTCTGCTTCCGAGCACTCCTTCTTTATCAGGCTGAGCCAGTTAAGTCAATGAATACTCAGAAAGTATTTAATTACTCAATGATAGTAGCAACACGACCAGAACCTACTGTTCTACCACCTTCACGATTACTGTTACAAGATATCCCTCTGCTTTCTCCAGTTCTTCCAGTCCCTGATAAACCTGCTCATTCTCCATTCCACAGTTTGCAACGCCATATGCTCTTAGCCTGCGTCCCTTCTCCTGTTGCTCCCGCAGTCCTGCAAGCAGCTCCTTCAGATGCCTGCCTGACTTCATATATATACAGGTTCCACTGTATTTTAAAGCTTCCTCTATACTATAAGAAGCAGGAATGATATGTATTTCCTCATTCTTCTCTCCGAGTGAAATTCCAAGTCTACAGGCGGATGCACAAAAAGAAGGGACTCCACTGATCATAACTGCCTGAAAATCTGCCTCAACAGCACGATGATGCATATACAGATATGTCGAATACACACTCGGATCTCCAATCGTCAGCATACCAACATTTTTACCCTCGCACAGGTAATCCTCTATCTCATGATAATTCTTCTCATGCGCCAGCTCCAGCTCTTCTTCATCCTGAATCATTGGAAAAGGCATGCACAACAAAATTTTCTCTTCTATTTCAGGACATACCTCATATGCGATTTTATATGCATAACATGCTTCCTTTGACGCTGCCGGAAGTACGATCACATCACAGCTGCGAATGATCCGCAATGCTTTGAGCGTCATAAGCTCCGGCTCTCCCGGTCCTACCCCAATTCCATACAGGATTCCATTCTTATCCATCATACTATAGCTTTTTTTCAACATACATCATTTTACTTATCTTACTTGTGCCTTTTCTAGTACAGCATTAAATAAATAACTAGTCAAATATCATGTATGGTGCTATACTTA